>ERZ1673736.3381-NODE-3381-length-15160-cov-6.085601_pt1 | contig 15160 bp, 9 predicted proteins | sample MGYA00580212_ERZ1673736 | MGnify/ENA primary metagenome ERZ1673736 (study PRJEB41218, sample SAMN15661752) | gut metagenome | host: Homo sapiens | place: Canada: London | collected 2015-08-20/2019-03-30 | study: EMG produced TPA metagenomics assembly of...
GTGCCCATAAGGGAGAGAGCGGAGCATACACGACTCATATTTACCTATATGATAATGCAGGAAAATTAGCACCATTAAAGGGAGTCAATGTAACTGTTCCATCAGGTGCAAATCCTGGAGGCAGCTCAGGAAATAATAATGGCAGCGGTACAGGTGTGCTGTCGATGGCGATTCCATATGTAACAGAATTATCATCAAATGGTTTCCGTGTGACAATTCAATTTAATGCACCTGCAGGCTATAAAAAGGTTTCAACTGCAGTGTGGACAGCAGCAAATGGACAGGATGATCTGGTATGGCATAACATGACCGTATCTGGAAACACAGCGACATGCTATGTTCCAGTAAGTGAGCATAAAAACGAGCACGGTTCATACATTGTGAATGCGTATGTATTTGAGACTGATACAAAATATGTACTTCAGGGAATGACCGTTCCAGTGCCGTAAACAAAGAAAATGGAGGAACAAATGGCAAAGAAAAGACGCAGCTGGGAAGACTATCAGAAAAAGAAAATAAAAAGAGGCCAATCAGGTGCGCCTATTGTCATACTTTTGGTGCTGCTTGTAATTGCATGTGCAGGTCTTGGTGTAGTGGCATGGGTATGCCTGCGCCCAGTGACGCTTCCACATGTGCAGCCAGATCAGGCATCATCGACGAAAGCACCTGTGGAATACGAAACATGGAAGGCAACAGAGGCGGCTGCGGATGGTGCTCTTGTACAAAGCAGTGATCCAGTCGTACAGGCTGCTAATTTAAAGGCAATGCAGTACGATTATGACGGTGCAATTGCACAGATTCAGTCAATACCTGGCTATGCAGATAATGAAACATATGTTAGCTGCATTCAAAGCTATGAGAGTTTGAAATCACAGGCTGTACAGTGGACAGATTATGATAAGATTACACATATCTTTTTCCATAGTCTTATTGTTGACAGCGAGCTTGCATTTGCAAGCTATAAGAGCAGTGATTATGATCAGGTAATGACAACTATCGAAGAATTTAAGAATATAATGCAGTCTATGTATGACAAGGGTTATGTTTTGATAAGCCTTCATAAGATTGCAAAGATGGAAACGCAGCCAGACGGCACCGTGCAGATGGTGCAGCAGCCAATTTATCTTCCGAGAGGAAAAAAGCCATTTGTACTTTCCGAAGACGATGTATGCTATTATGAGTATATGACAGGAACTGGATTTGCGACAAAGCTTTGTCTTGATGAAAACGGTAAGGTTGTAAATGAGTATGTTGAGCGTGATGGAAGTGTATCATATGGTTCTTATGACGTTTTGACTGTTTTAGAGGATTTTATTGAAACACATCCTGATTTTTCTTATCAGGGTTCAAAGGGTATTCTGGCATTTACAGGATATGATGGTATTTTAGGCTATCGCACAAGTGATTTCTGGTACAATGAAAATTGTGACTATTACGTTTCTACACCTGCAAACGATAAAGAAAAGCGCGAAGATCATACGTCACCAAATGAAAATATTGAGCAGGACAAGCAGACAGCACGAGAAGTTGCACAGGCAATTCGCGATCTGGGCTGGGAGCTTGCCAGCCACAGCTGGGGTCATCTGAATATGACAAGTACAAGCTATGAACATCTTGTATGGGACACAGATATGTGGGAGCGCGAAGTAGAATCTATAATCGGAGATACAGATATTATTTTATATCCGTTAGGAGCAGATGTAGGAGACTGGAGACCATCACAGTATACATTTGAAAATGAAAAATTCAAAAAGCTCTGGGATGTAGGCTTTAGATATTTCTGCAACGTAGACAGTACTCAGTACTGGCTGCAGTATGGCTCAAATTACATGCGTCAGGGCCGCCGCAACATGGATGGTCAGATGATGTTTAAGCAGATGGTTTATCCAGAGAAGGTACTCACAAGTGATCTGTTTGACGTATATGATGTCTTTGACAGACGCAGACCGCTTCCTGTAAATGGAATAACAGTGCCAGAAGATTTTGATCTGCAGGCACTTGCCGATTCGCTTGGAATGAGTGACCGTATAATAAATTGAACTAACATGAGCGCCATCGGGGACAGGGACGCCGCGGCAATTGCTTTTTTAATGCCACCGTCCCTGTCCCCAGTGGCAGAAGGAGGAAAAAACATGTATATCATAGCAGGTCTGGGCAACCCAACCGCACAGTATAGAGGAACAAGACATAACGTTGGCTTTGAGGTTATTGATTACCTTGCTGACAAATACAATATTGATGTAACAACAAAAAAATTTAAGGGCTTAATTGGAACAGGCGCGATTGAGGGACAAAAGGTTGTTCTAGTAAAGCCTCAGACCTTCATGAATTTAAGCGGAGAGTGTATTCAGGAGGTCATGAATTACTACAAAACAGATATCTCTGATTTAATTGTAGTATATGATGATATTAACCTAGAGCCAGGACAGCTTCGCGTGCGCGGTAAAGGAAGTGCAGGCGGTCATAATGGTATGAAAAATATCATTCTGCATTGCAATTCACAGGATTTTCCAAGAGTGCGTGTCGGAATCGGAGCAAAGCCGCCAAAGATGGATTTAGCAGACTTTGTACTCAGCCATTTCCAGGGCGAAGAAAAAAAGGCAATGGAAGACGGCTACAAAGAGGCTGCCGATGCAGTTTGCTCCTTAATGAACAACGGACTAGAGGCAACCATGAATCATTATAACCAGAAGAAAACAAAATAATGATAAGGAGGGTCAATTGTGGGTATTTTTGCAAATCCGCTGACGGATCTGCTGGAATATGAAGACTTTTCAAGAGATTTTTTGAAGGGAACAGATCCAGTGGGCATGACAGGCTGTATTGACTCCGAGAAGGTGCATTTTATGAGCACCTTTCTTGGAGAGAAAAAAGTGCAGCTTGTTGTGACGTACAATGAACAGCGGGCAAGGGAAATTGAAGAAGATTATAAATTATTTTGCAGTCAGGTCTATGTGATTCCACCGCGTGACCTGATCTTTTTTAGCGCAGATCTGCAGGGAAATGCCATCATTGCAGAGCGCATGAAGGCATTTGCAGCACTTTATCAAAACGAGGCGAAGGTTATCATCACGACAATGGATGCGCTCATGAGCGAGGCAGTGCCGTTTGAACAGCTGATGAGTCATGTGATAAAGCTAAAAGAAGGTGATGAGCTTGATCTTGAAAAGCTAAAGCATGACCTGACTGTGATGGGATATGAGCGTGTAGGACGTGTGGAGGAGCCAGGACAGTTTACTGTTCACGGAGGTATTGCTGATGTATATCCGTTGACAATGGAGGTTCCGGTTAGAATCGAGCTTTGGGGAGATGAAATAGATACGATTCGCTGCTTTGAACCGCAGAGCCAGCGCTCAATGGATCAGATCGAGTCCGTATCTGTTTTTCCAGCGGCAGAGGTGATCGCAGATGATACGGCAAGACGGCGTGCTGTTGGAATGATTAAAAATGAGCTTGAGAGTCAGTTAGCTGTCTTTAAAAAAGCAAAGGAGCCAGACAAGGCGAAGCGTCTTCGTGAGGAGACAAACCGCATATTAGAGGCACTTGGCGAAGATGTTGTATTAGAGGCACCAGACAGCTATATAAGCTATTTTTATCCGCGTACTGTTCAACTTTCTGAATATTTTGATGAGAAGAACACGTTAGTTTTCCTTGATGAGCCGATGCGTCTTAAAGAGCGCGGTGATGGTGTGCAGGCTGAGTTTGAGGAAAGCATGAAAAATCGTCTGGAGCAGGGCTTTCTTTTGCCAGGTCAGACAGCGCTTTTAACACCGGCAAAACATGTGCTTGCTGCTTTTGAGCGCGGTCAGGTTGCAGCACTGTCTTCACTTGACAGCCGCCTGGCTGACTTTACAGTGGTAAACAGCTACGCAGTAAATGTTCAGAACATGAACACATACCGTGAAGGTTTTGAACTTTTGATCAAGGATTTGACACACTGGAAGAAGGAAAAGTACCGAATTGTTCTTTTGTGTCCGTCAAGAACTCGCGCAAACCGCATTGTCAATCAGCTTATAGAGTATGATCTTTTGGCATATTACAGCGAGGACGAGGATAAAAAGATAAATCCAGGTGAGATCATGGTTACTTACGGAAATCTTCACCGTGGCTTTTTATATCCGATGCTAAAATTTGCTGTTATCACAGAGAGTGATATCTTTGGTGTTAAGAAAAAGAAAAAAGAAAAAAAGAGCCGCTATCAGGGTCAGCGAATAAGTGATTTTGCGCAGCTAAAGCCTGGTGATTATGTGGTGCATGAAAATTATGGACTGGGAATTTATCGCGGAACAGAGCGACAGATTGTGGATAAGGTAACAAAAGATTATATTAAGATAGAATATGGTGATGGCGGAAAGCTGTATTTTCCTGTCACACAGCTTCATATGATCCAAAAGTATGCTGATTCAGAGTCTAAGCAGCCAAAGCTTAACAAATTGAACGGCCAGGAGTGGACAAAAACAAAAAGCCGTGTTCAAAAAGCAGTCAACAACATTGCAAAGGAGCTTGTGGAGCTTTATGCAGTGCGCCAGAGTGGTCACGGTTATCAGTATGGAACAGACACTGTATGGCAGAAAGAATTTGAAGAGCTTGTACCATTTGATGAGACAGCAGATCAGCTTGCAGCAATTGATGCGACAAAAGCTGATATGGAAAGCACGAAAATCATGGACCGCTTAGTGTGCGGTGATGTAGGCTACGGAAAAACAGAGATTGCCATCAGAGCTGCCTTTAAGGCTGTGCAGGACAGTAAGCAGGTCGTATTTCTTGTGCCGACAACTATTCTTGCTCAACAGCATTACAATACATTTGTTGAGCGAATGAAGGACTATCCAATTCGAATTGAACTTTTATCACGTTTTCGCACGTCAGCGCAGATCAAGGCATCACTTGAGCGCTTAAAAAAGGGTCTTGCCGATATTGTAATAGGAACACATCGTGTGCTGTCAAAGGATGTTGTATTTAAAGATCTAGGCCTTTTGATTATTGATGAGGAACAGCGCTTTGGTGTCACACACAAGGAAAAGATCAAGCAGCTTAAAAAAGACGTTGACGTGCTGACACTAACGGCAACACCGATTCCGAGAACACTTCATATGAGTATGATAGGCGTGCGCGATATGAGTGTGTTAGAGGAAGCACCGTATGAGAGAAGACCGATTCAGACATATGTAATGGAAATGAATTGGGAGATGGTTCGCGAAGCAATAAACAGAGAGCTTGCCAGAGACGGACAGGTTTACTATGTATATAATCGTGTCAAGGATATTGATCAGATTACGGCACAGATAGCAAAGCTTGTGCCAGATGCAAATGTTGCCTTTGCACATGGTCAAATGTCAGAGCGTCAGCTAGAACAAATCATGATGGACTTTGTTAACGGTGATATAGACGTGCTTGTTTCCACAACTATTATAGAGACAGGCTTAAACATTCCAAACGTAAATACTATTATCATCCACGATTCCGACCGCTACGGACTTGCACAGCTGTATCAGCTAAGAGGACGTGTAGGCCGTTCAAACCGCACTGCCTATGCTTTTATCATGTATCAGCGAAACAAGATTTTAAAAGAAGAGGCTGAAAAGCGTCTTCAGGCAATTCGTGAGTATACAGATCTTGGCTCTGGTATTAAGATAGCCATGCGTGATCTGGAAATTCGAGGCGCTGGAAATCTGCTTGGCAGTGAGCAGCACGGTCATATGGAAGCAGTAGGCTATGATCTGTACTGCAAGATGTTAAATATGGCTGTCAAAAAAGAAAAGGGTGAGCTTGAGATGGAGGAAACCTTTGAAACAACGGTGGACATTCCAATCAGCGCTTACATTCCAGACAGCTATATACGAAACGAAGAAGACAGGATGGAAATCTACAAGCGTATTGCAGCAGTCGAGACAGAGGAAGAGTCAATGGATATGATCGACGAGCTTATCGACCGTTTTGGAAGTGTTCCAAAGCCAGTCACCAACTTGCTTGAGGTGTCAATCCTTCGTGCGGATGCGCATTCTCTCTATATTAAAGAAATCAAGTCCTCGTCAACAGAGATTCGCCTGTTCATGCATCCAAGAGCAAAATTTGACACGATGCGTGTGCCGGATCTGATACAGTCTTACCGAGGTGCACTTCGTCTGCTTGACAAAGACAATCCTTATTTCTTATTGAGGGCAGGAGATGGCGCAGTCAAAGAAAAAACGCTGACATTGAAAACATTGAAAAAACTGTTAAGCGATATAAAAACGTTGATTGTTTCATAAAATCATGCTAAAATGAAAAGCAAAGTTCACGAGGCGCCCGATAAAGAAGATGCACTTCGGAGCGTTGATAGAGAATATAGAAATAGAGTGAGGTAAATTTATGAACCGAATTATGAAGTATGCAGCAGCAGCCCTCGCAGCAGCTACTGCCGTTAGTACATTAGGCGGATGCGAACAGTTAGAGAAAAAGGCACCAGAGGATACAGTTGCTGTTTCATTTGGCGATACAAATATCATGCTGGATGAGATTACTTATATGATACGTTCCATGGAGTATACCTATGAATCCTATTTTGGATCAAACATCTGTGGCAACGATATGGGCGATGGTTCAGGCATGACAGTCGGTGATTACATCAAGCAGATGTCTCTGTCACAGCTTCGCCAGACACTTGTATTAAATGAGTATGCAAAGAAAAATGGCATTGAGTTAAGTGATGATCAAAAAGCAAAGGTAGATGAGGCAATTGAAAAGCTTCAGACAGAATCAGAGGATTATCTGGAAGCAGTCGGCGCAACAGATGAGCTGATTGAAAAGACATATACAGAGAATGCAATTGCAAATCTTGTTTATATGGATCTTGTTGCTGATGTTGATACAACAGTTGGTGATGATGAGTTCCTTCGCAAAAAGATCGCATATGTAAAGCTGACGCCAAGTGAACTGACAGAGACGACAGCAGCCGATGGGGCAACTACAGAAGTGTCAAGTGATGAAGACAGCAGCGAAGAGGCATCTTCTATAGAGAATACAGAAGCAGAATCAGAAAGTGCATCCAAGGATGTAACGACTTCCACAGAAGAAGCAAGCAGTGAAAAAGCATCAACTGAGGCAGTATCAACTGAGGAAGCATCAAGCGAGAATGTTTCAAAACTTTCCTCTGAGGCATCCACTGAAGATTCAACTGAGGTAGAAACACTTTCAGAAGAAGAGCAGGAACGTCAGGATGCGATGAACGATGCAGCAGACAAGATCCTTAAGGAATTTGAGGAAGGAAATGATGCAGCAGACTTTATCAGTGATTATCAAAATGACAGTCACTTTACTGCAACAAATTCTGAGATTTCCATTAGTGAGGATGGAACTGCTGTATATAATGCATCTGCATGGGCACTGGCAACAGACGAATGCACTGTATATAGAAGCGATGACGGCAGCATCTACATCATCCGCTGTCTTGATGATAACGATGAGGAAGCACGTCAGAGTGCCATCGATTCAGAGATTGAAAGCAGAAAGACAGCATTGTTCTCAGAGAAATATGCCGAGATTCAGGACGATTCTTCCAAGTTTAAGGTAGATGAGGATGTGATTGACACAATCCGCTTTACAACTCCGGTTTACGTAGCACCAAGCGAGGAAGAAACATCAGAAAGTGAAACTGGCGAGAAAGAATCAACAAAAGAAGAAAAATCAAGTGAGTCTGATGAGTCAGAGGAAGTGGTAAGTGAAGCTTCTTCAGAGGAAGAGAGTAAATAATTAAGAGCCGCCTAATATCGGGAAAGGCACAGTAAAGTGTCATTTTCCCGATTGCAGGTGGCTTTTTTGGCGAAAAACGCGCTCTCTTTCTTAATCGTTATCCCGATTTCACTTGACATCTCGTAATAATTTTGTTATAATGCCCCTCGAAGTGTAATAATTTTGTAATATTTAGTAATAGTTCACTCGTGAATTGTTACTGCGAAACTAGCGAGGGAGTGCAAGCTTACTCGCTCGCAGATAAGAATGTAAAGAGGTTTTATAAAGAAAGGCTTGGTATATATGAAGATCAAAGGAAACAGATTTGTTACGTCAATATTAGCAGCGTCTATGCTGTCTGGTACATTTTTTGTTCCGGCATCCGCAGGTGAGCTTGAGGGTGAGAGTGCAATCGCAGGCATGGCTGTTACATTGAATAACTACTACGCAGGAGAGGAAACTCCGGATGAGGCAATCTTAGATTATCTTGTTCCTAAGGCTCAGGCAACATCTGAGGCTGAGAGTGAGACAGAAACCGAAGAGCCAAAAACCGAAGAGCCAAAAACCGTTATGGCCGCTACTGTTGCTGTCACTTCAGATGCTTCTAATGTAGGACTGGTAAGCGCAGCAGGTTACTTAAACGTGCGTGAACAGCCATCCACAGGCAGTGTAACAGTCGGAAGACTTTTCAGTAACTGCCAGGTTAACATCAAAAGTTCCGTAAACAACAGCGAAGGCAGCTGGTATCGTATCACTTGCGGCGATGTAGAAGGTTATGTAAGCGCAGCCTACGTATTAGTTGGCACAGCAGCCAAGACTGCTGAGGACAATATCCAGAACCGCTATGCAGTTGTTACAGCAGATCAGTTAAATGTTCGCGACAGTGCATCTGACAGCGCAAATGTTGTTGGAACTGTATACAAGGATGAAGAGTACGCAATCATTGAGGATCAGGGTGATTTTGTAAAGATACATATTGCAAATGATGAGGTTGGATATGTTTCAAAGTCCGGCATCACCATTAAGACTCAGTTCGCTCAGGCTCAGAAGGTAGACAATGAATTTGTATCTCAGGAACTGGAGAACTTCATGATCGATATCAACTACTCCAGAAACGTATACGAGCAGGCAATGGCAGAGGGAACAGGCGAAGGCTACTATCGTGCATATGCAGCTATCGTTTATGCAGCAGAGCTTCTTGGTTACTACAGCGAATTTGCAGCAGATTCTGGATTAGAAGATCTGGCAGCAACCTCAAAGCAGGAGCAGGAAAGCGCACTTGCACTTGCAGATGCAGCATATAAGTTAGCATCAGATTCCGGCTACTTTACTCAGGTTGCAGAATCAGTAGCATCAAGCGAGGCAGCAGCAGAATCCTCCGCAGCAGCAGAGTCTGTACAGGAAACTCAGACACAGCCATCAACAGATGCATCTTCTGAGGGAAATACAACAAGTAATACAGCTGAGACAACAGCACCAAGCAGCTCAGCATCTGATGAAACCATAAGTGTAGAAGTTCCGACTGCAGCATCTGTAACAGGCATTGAGGCTTGCTATCAGGGCGGTACAAAGTATGTGGGTGATGTTGTCTACACCGCAGAATTGTTTGTAAGAGTAAGCTACAGCGATGGAACTGTAAAGGATATTTACGACGGATGGTATTCACCACAGGTAGGTATGACCTTAAAGCAGGAGGGCTACAATGTTGTAACCATGTATTATGGTGATTTTAGCTCCAACCTTGAAGTATATGCAAACCCGGCACCGGCTCAGGCAACCCAGCCGGCAGCCCCAGAGACACAGCCAGCGGCCCCAGAGACTCAGCCGGCAGCTCCAGCGCCAGCACCAGAGACACAGCCAGCAGCACCAGAGACTCAGCCGGCAGCACCAGAGACTCAGCCAGCAGCTCCAGCACCAGCCCCGGAGACACAGCCAGCGGCACCGGAGACTCAGCCGGCAGCACCAGCACCAGCTCCAAGCGGTAATGGACAGTCTATCGTAGACTATGCAATGCAGTGGGTAGGACAGTGTAATTATGTATGGGGCGGTACAAACCTGACACCAGGAGGCGGTGTTGACTGTTCTGGATTTACCATGAACGTATACGCAGCATTCGGTATCAGCCTTCCGCACTACTCCGGCGAACAGATCAACTATGGACAGGCTGTATCATACGAGCAGCTGCAGCCAGGTGATCTTATCTGCTTCTCAGGCCATGTAGCAATCTATATCGGCGGCGGCATGATGGTTCATGCAGCAAGTGCAGAGAGAGGTATCGTAGTAGATAATGTATTCTATAACAAGCAGCCGATCGGATATCGTCGTCTTGTATAAATAATTAAAATTCAAGGCCGTCTGTCAGAGTTGACAGGCGGTCTTATTTTCGTGTATTATAACCGTAAGAAACGAAGACATTAACAGTTAACGTTAACTGGGAAAGAAGGTAATATTGCATGAGACGTGATAAAGTCAATTACTATCTGGATCTGGCAGAGATCGTATCCCAACGAGGAACCTGCCTTAGACGCCGCTACGGTGCTGTTATCGTAAAAAATGATGAGGTGGTATCTACTGGCTATGTCGGTTCCCCGCGAGGACGCAAAAACTGTACTGATTTAGGGTTTTGTATCCGACAGAAACTTCAGATTCCAAGGGGTGAGCGCTATGAATTGTGCAGAAGCGTTCACGCTGAGGCAAATGCCATAATCAGTGCATCAAGAGATCAGATGATCGGAAGCTCTTTATATTTGACAGGAGTAGAAGCAGATACAGGTGAATATGTAAAAAATTCCAACAGCTGCTCCATGTGTAAGCGAATGATCATAAATGCAGGAATCGAGACTGTATATGTGCGTGATGATAAAGATAATTACCGAGTCGTAAAGGTAGCAGACTGGATTGAAAAGGATGAATCACTAGAGGGCACATTCGGGTACTAAGCAAAACATGAAATTTGGCTAATTTCATCTTGATTTTCGACAGGCGGTCATATATAATTAGGGGTGGTGTCCATGCGGCAGATTTGTTCGTGTGCGTTTGGCAGAAAAGAATGCAAGAAGCGTAAAGGCACCATGAAACCTAGGCTGGCGAAGCAAATGGTAAAAGGGCTTCGTCTGTGTGAGAATGTCACAACAACAGGAAGGAAAAGACAAATGATACATCAGCAATACGAAGTAGATGACCATCTTCATGAAGAATGCGGCGTGTTCGGCATTTACGACATGGATGGCAATGACGTAGCGTCGACTATTTATTATGGTCTTTTTGCTCTGCAGCACAGAGGTCAGGAGAGTTGCGGTATCGCGGTAAGCGACACTAGCGGTCCCAAAGGACTAGTACTGAGTCATAAAGGAATGGGTCTGTGCAACGAGGTGTTTACCCCGGAAGACTTAGAGTCAATGAAAGGAAACATCGGTGTAGGCCACACCAGATACTCGACGGCAGGTAGTTCTACGAGAGAGAATGCACAGCCGCTTGTATTAAACTACATCAAAGGAACACTAGGCCTGGCACATAATGGCAACCTGATCAATACGCCGCAGCTACGCCAGGAGCTTGCAAGAACAGGTGCAATCTTTCAGACGACAATCGATTCTGAGATTATCGCGTACATGATTGCAAGAGCCAGAGTTGAACAGCCGACCGTACAGGCAGCTGTCGCAGAGGCGATGAAAAAAATCAAGGGAGCGTATTCACTTGTTGTCATGAGTCCGAGAAAGCTCATTGGAGCAAGAGATCCATATGGCTTTAGACCGCTGTGTATCGGAAAGCGTGGCAATGCCTATATACTGGCATCAGAAAGCTGTGCACTTGACACTATCGGTGCTGAATTTGTCCGTGACGTAGAGCCGGGCGAGATCGTCACCATCACACAAAAAGGAATTGAATCAAACCGAAGCATGTGTATCCCAAAGGAGCAGCATGCAAGATGTATTTTTGAATATATTTATTTTGCCAGACCAGATGCCTATATTGATGGCGTAAGTGTATATGAGAGCCGTCTGATTGCAGGACGTTCTCTTGCAAAGCATCACCCAGTTAATGCTGATCTTGTTGTCGGTGTTCCGGAGTCTGGTAATGTCGCAGCTATGGGTTATGCGATGGAGAGCGGCATTCCGTATGGCATGGCATTTGTAAAGAACAGCTATGTCGGCAGAACCTTTATCAAGCCAAAGCAAAGCAGCCGCGAGTCAAGTGTTCGCATTAAGCTGAACGTACTTACAGAGGCTGTAAAGGGAAAGCGTGTCATCATGATTGATGACTCAATCGTGCGTGGAACCACAAGTGACCGTATTGTAGGTATGCTTCGTGAGGCAGGTGCAAAGGAAGTTCATGTAAGAATCTCCTCACCGCCGTTCTTGCATCCGTGTTACTTTGGAACTGATATTCCATCTGAGGATCAGCTGATTGCTCACAACAGAAGTGTAGATGAAATCTGTAAGATTATCGGAGCTGATTCCCTCGCATACTTAGACGAGGAATGTCTGTATGAAATGTCAAAGGGACTTGGCATTTGTACTGGATGCTTCAATGGCAAATATCCGCTGGATCCGCCGACAGAGGACATCCGCGGCGACTATCAAAAGTAAAAAGATATAGAAGAAAGGTTGGTTTACTATGGCAACAGATCGTTATACAAGCCCACTTTCCGAGCGCTATGCCAGCAAGGAAATGCAATATATTTTTTCACAGGATAAGAAGTTTACCACATGGAGAAAGCTGTGGATCGCACTTGCAGAGAGCGAGAAGGAGTTGGGATTAAATATTACAGACGAGCAGATCGCTGAGCTTAAAGAGCATCAGAATGATATCAATTATGATGTTGCAAAGGCGAGAGAGAAGGAAGTTCGTCACGATGTTATGTCTCACGTTTATGCATATGGTGTACAATGTCCAAAGGCAAAGGGTATCATCCATCTGGGTGCAACCAGTTGCTATGTAGGTGACAACACTGATATGATCATCATGCGTGAGGGACTGCAGCTTGTAAAGAAGAAGTTAGTCAATGTCATTGCTGAGCTGGCAAAGTTTGCAGACCGCTACAAGGCGCTGCCGACACTGGCATTTACTCATTTCCAGCCGGCACAGCCAACCACAGTCGGAAAGCGTGCAACGCTTTGGATGATGGAGCTTGTGCAGGATTATGAGGATATCTGCTATGTAATCGATTCCTTAAAGCTTCTTGGCTCTAAGGGAACAACAGGTACACAGGCATCCTTCATGGAGCTGTTTGACGGTGACCATGCAAAAATCAGAAAACTGGATCAGATGATCGCAGATAAGATGGGCTTTGCCGGTGTATATCCTGTTTCTGGACAGACCTACTCCCGTAAGGTAGACAGCCGTGTATTAAATGTACTGGCTGGTATTGCAATGAGTGCACATAAGTTTACAAACGATGTGCGTCTTCTGCAGCACTTAAAGGAGGTAGAGGAACCATTTGAGAAGCATCAGATCGGTTCTTCTGCAATGGCATATAAGAGAAATCCAATGAGAAGTGAGCGTATTGCTTCTTTGGCAGACTATGTGATCTCAGATGCTATGAATCCGATGCTTGTCGCTTCAACTCAGTGGTTTGAGCGTACACTTGACGATTCTGCAAACAAGAGAATCAGTATTCCAGAGGGCTTTTTGGCAGTTGACGGTATTCTGGATCTTTACCTGAATATCGTAGACGGAATGGTTGTTTATGAGAAGGTAATTCACAAGCATCTGATGGCAGAGCTTCCATTTATGGCAACAGAGAATATCATGATGGATGCAGTAAAGGAAGGCGGAGACCGTCAGGAGCTGCATGAGAAGATCCGCCAGCTGTCCATGGAGGCTGGACGTAATGTCAAGGTAAACGGTCTTGACAACAACCTGCTTGATTTGATTGCAGCAGATGATACATTCCACCTGACAAAAGAGCAGCTGCAGCAGTGCATGAATCCAGAGCGTTACACAGGACGTTCTAAGGAGCAGGTAGAGGATTTCCTCGCAGAAGTAATAAATCCAATCCTTGCTAAGAACAAGGAAGACCTTGGTATGACAGCAGAGATTAACGTATAAGAAAGGTAAGGTAACTGATATGGCAAGAGCAATTGTAGGCGCCAATTGGGGCGACGAGGGCAAAGGTAAAATTACTGATATGTTAGCACAGGAGTCTGACATTGTAATCCGTTTCCAGGGCGGAAGCAACGCTGGACATACAATTATCAACAATTATGGAAGATTTGCAATGCACCTTCTTCCGTCCGGCGTGTTCTCACAGCACACTGTAAATATCATTGGAAATGGTGTTGCACTGAACATTCCGTATTTTATAAAGGAGTTAAACAGCTTAACTGAGCAGGGCGTTCCGAAGCCAAACATTATGGTTTCTGATCGTGCACAGATCCTGATGCCATATCATGTAGCATTGGATACCTACGAGGAAGAGCGTCTGGCAGGAAAGTCCTTTGGTTCCACACGTTCCGGTATCGCTCCGTTCTACTCTGATAAGTATGCAAAGATTGGCTTCCAGGTAAGCGAGCTGTTCGGAGATATGGACGAGTTAAAGGAAAAGTGCGAGCGCATCTGCACCTTAAAGAATGTTATGCTTGTTCATCTGTACCACAAGGATCCATTAAATGCAGATGAGATTTTCAATACACTTATGGAATACAAGGAGATGATCGCTCCTTACGTAGCAGATACAGGACTTTACCTGCATCAGGCAATCAAGGAAGGAAAGAAGATTCTGTTAGAGGGACAGCTTGGTACCTTAAAGGATCCAGATCATGGTATCTACCCGATGGTAACTTCTTCCTCTCCATTAGCAGCATACGGCGCAATCGGCGCAGGTATCCCGCCATATGAGATCAATGAGATCACAACAGTTGCAAAGGCATATTCTAGTGCAGTAGGCGCAGGTGCATTTGTCAGCGAGATCTTCGGTGAGGAGGCTGATGAGCTTCGTAAGCGCGGTGGTGATAAGGGTGAGTTTGGTGCTACCACAGGCCGTCCGAGACGTGTGGGATGGTTTGATGCAGTTGCAACAAGATATGGCTGCCGTGTGCAGGGAGCAACAAGCGTTGCACTTACAGTACTTGACCCGTTAGGCTACTTAAAGGAGATTCCGATGTGCGTAGGCTATGAGATCGACGGCGTTGTAACAAAGGATTTCCCAACCACTCAGAAGCTTGAGAAGGCAAAGCCGGTATACAAGGTACTGCCAGGCTGGAACTGCGATATCCGCGGAATCCGCAATTACGAGGATCTGCCAGAGGCTTGCCGCAACTATATCGACACCATCGAGCAGGAGATTCAGGTTCCGATCACACTCGTATCAAACGGACCGGGAAGAGAAGAGATCATCCACAGAGAGTCAAAGTTAAAGTAATATTTACAAATAAAAAGAGCAGGCAGGGCATCTGATATGTACCCAGTTTTCTGGACACCGGGTCAAAATTGAATAATTAAGCTTCCA
>ERZ1673736.3383-NODE-3383-length-15149-cov-31.534981_pt1 | contig 15149 bp, 7 predicted proteins | sample MGYA00580212_ERZ1673736 | MGnify/ENA primary metagenome ERZ1673736 (study PRJEB41218, sample SAMN15661752) | gut metagenome | host: Homo sapiens | place: Canada: London | collected 2015-08-20/2019-03-30 | study: EMG produced TPA metagenomics assembly of...
CCCCGGCCGTCGGTTTCGACGCCTACCTGTCGGGGATGCGCATGATCCGCATCGTCCCCAAATCCCCGCTGCAATACGACACGCAGTACAAGGTGGCTATCGACGCCGCGAAACTCACCGGCCGGCAGCACAAAGGCATCGCAGAATTCAGGTTTGCGACCCCCAAACTGCGGTTTACCTACAACGACAGCTGGCTGCAGCAGAACGACGAGATGACCGGCTATGTGCTCATCGGCGAGATCGTCTCTTCGGACTATGCCGACGGCAGCTACATGGAACGGAACCTCAAAATAAGCGGCACGACGGGTACCGACGTCAAATGGACGCATTCGGAAGACGGGCTCACGCACCGATACACCGTGGGCAACATCGTCCCGCGGGGCGATGAGGGCTATACGCTGACGCTCGATTTCAATTACGACGAAAAGCAGACCCTCCAGGTGGAAGTCCCCCGCAAGGACGAATACGCGGTCATCGACCACAGCGTGAATCCGGATCCGCTCGCCATCGTAGTCACCTTCTCCGAACCCATCCGGCAGAACCAGGATCTGAAAAACCTGATCCGCTTCGACACCAAGTTCCGGACTTCGGTCGACAAAAACAGGCTCTACATCTACCCCGAAGCACGCCCCTCGGGAGCACATAGTGTCACGATCGGCCGCGACGTAGTGAGCAAGAACGGGCAGAAGCTCAAGGAGAGCTATTCGTTCATGGCCACGCTGCCGTCGCGTACCCCCTCGATCCGCTTCACGGGCAAAGGCTCGATCCTTCCCTCGTCGAACGACATGTCGCTGCTGTTCGAGGCGGTGAATTACCAGAAAGCCCGGGTGCGGGTACGAAAGATATTCGCCAACAACCTGCTGCAATTCTTCCAGCAGAACTACTACGACGACCAGTACTATTCATCCATGGATTACGTGTCGCGCGTCGTCCGCGACACGACCATCGACCTGGGGGCCAAGTCTTCGACCAGGCTCGACCAGGGCAACACCTATTCGCTCGACCTCAGCCGCCTGATCACCGACAGCCGCAAGTCGATGTACCTGCTCGAAATCCGGGGTGTCGACCCGCTTACGCCCGTCGACGACGAATACGACTACGACTATTATTTCGGGGATTACAGGACCTACAAGGAGCGGTCGAAAGTGGTCGTGCAGTCCGACATCGGCCTCATCTGCAAGAGCAGCGGCAGCGACCAGTACGTCGTCTACACGACCGACCTGGTCTCCGCCCGCCCCAAAGGGGGCTGCAAAGTCAGGACCTACGACCGGCAGAACCAGATGCTGGCCGAAGCGAGCACCGATTCCGAAGGGCGGGCCGTGCTGAGGACGAAGGACGAACCTTACATCGTCACGGCCGAAGCCGGAGGGGACGTCACCTTCGTGAAGGTAGAACCGGGCACGGCCCTGTCGCTGAGTAATTTCGACGTGGGCGGCACGGCAAATCCCAAGGGGATAAAAGGCTATATCTTCGGCGAACGCGGCGTATGGCGCCCGGGCGACGACATACACCTCACGTTCATCGTCACCTCGGATAATCCGCTGCCCGAAAGCCACCCGGCATCGCTGGAATTCTTCAACCCGAACGGGCAGCTGGTGCAGTCGCTCGTAAACAACAGCTCCTCGGACGGCATCTACACGTTCAGCCTGGGGACGACGCCGGCGTCGCCGACAGGGCTATGGCGGGCCAAGATCACCTTCGGCGGCGCACAGTTCGAAAAATCCGTCCGGGTGGACGCGATCAAGCCCAACCGGATGAAAATCGAGCTAAAACTCGGGGACGGGCAACTGGTCGACGCCGCGCATTTCACGGGCAGCCTGACCGCCCGGTGGCTGCACGGCACCCCTGCGGCCGACGCCAAGGCGGTGCTCCAGGCACAGTTGTCGCAAATTGCCACACGCTTCAAGGGCTACGAGGGCTATTCGTTCGACGACGCCTCGAAATACTTTGGCACCGAGGAGCGGGAAATCGTCACCGGCACCACCGACGCCCAAGGGTCACTGGCACTTTCGACCGACGAGCTCTCCTCGCTGGAGGGGTTGAGCCCCGGTATGCTGAGCGGCAGATTCACGGTAAAGGTCTTCGAAAAGAGCGGCGACTTCAGCGTCGACCAGCAGGTTGCGACCATATCGCCCTATGACACCTACTTCGGGATCGGAGTCGCCACCCAGAAAAGCGACTGGGGCGACGAATACCTCGACAGCAGGAAGGAGCATATCATAAAGGTCGTGATGCTCGACTCGAAGGGCAAGCCCGAACCCGGCAGCGAAAACGTGCTCGTATCGGTCTACAAAATGGATTCCTACTGGTGGTGGGACGCCTCAACGCCCAATTCCCAGGCGCACTACGCCAAAAATGCGCTCAATTCGAATTACAAGACCCTCCAGGCAACCCTTTCGAACGGCACGGGACAGGCCACGATGCGCTGGAGCACGGGCGATTACGGCTATTACATGATCCGCGTCACGAGCCCGAACCGGGCACACTCGGCGACCCGGATCGTATGCGTGTCCTCGTCCGACTGGCGGGGCGACGTCACTTCGGTGACGGATGCCGCCACGCGGCTCGCCCTCACCCGCGACAAAGCCAAATACGTCCCGGGGGACAAGGCCAGGGTCACCATCCCCTCGTCGCCGGGCGCACGGGCGCTGGTCGGCATCGAAAGCGGCAGCGTCGTGCGGGAAAGCTTCTGGGTGGAGTGCACCGGCAAGCAAACCGACATCGAAATCCCCGTCAAGGAGGGGATGGCCCCCAACATCTATGTCTCGGTAACACTCGTCCAGCCCCACAACTCGACGCTCAACGACGCACCGATCCGCCTGTTCGGCGTAACGCGGCTCGACGTCGAGGATGCCGCGCGAAGGCTCACCCCCGTGGTCGAGATGCCCGAAACAGTAAAACCCGAATCGGAGGTGACGATAAAAGTCCGGGAGAAAAACGGCCGGAAAATGAGCTACGTGCTGGCGCTCGTCGACGAGGGACTGCTGGGGCTGACACGCTTCAAGACCCCCGATCCCTACGGTTATTTCAACGCGACCGAGGCACTGGGCGTCCGCACGTGGGACATGTTCGACTATGTCATCGGCGCCTACGGCGGCAGGATCGAACAGATGTTCGCCATCGGCGGCGACGCCGAGCAGCCGAACACGGGGGCGCTCAAGGCACAGCGGTTCAAGCCCGTCGTACGGTTCATCGACGCACAGAAACTGGGCACCGGGAAGACGAACACGCACAAAATCACGCTTCCGCCCTACTTCGGCGAGGTTCGGGTGATGGTCATCGCCTCGAACGGCCGGGCGTTCGGCGCCGCGGAGAAGGATGTCGCGGTGAAAAAACCGCTGCTGGTGCAGGCCACCATGCCCCGCGTAGTTTCCACCGACGAAGAGGTCGAGGTTCCGGTCACGGTCTTTGCCCTCGAAGACGGGGTCGGGAAAGTCGACGTGAAAATCGCCGCGAACGAATCGTTCTCGCCCGTCGGGCCGTCCAGCAAGAGCATCACGCTCGGCCGGAGCGGCGAGGAGGTCGTATCGTTCCGCCTGAAGGTCAACAAGCGAACCGGCATCGGGAAGGTACGGGTCACGGCTGCGTCGTCGGGCGACAGCTCCGCGTCGGAAATCGAGCTGGACGTCCGGGAACCGAACCCCTATGTGACCCTGTCGAAGGACTATGTCATCGACCCGGGCAAGACAATGGCGGTAAAACCGCTCAAGGAGAACGGCAAGGCGAAGCTGGAACTTTCGTCGATCCCGCCCATAGACCTTTCTCGGCGCCTCGAATACCTGGTGAGATATCCCCACGGCTGCATCGAGCAGATCACCTCGGGCGCCTTCCCGCAACTCTACCTGCCTTCGGTCGTGGAGTGCGACGCGAACATGTTGCAGGACATCGACCGCAACGTCAAGAGCGTGCTTTCGCGCCTGGGCAGCTACCAGCTCTCCGACGGCGCATTCGCCTACTGGAGCGGCAATACGTCGAGATCAGAATGGGGGACGGTTTACGCGACGCACTTCCTGATCGAGGCTGCGAAACACGGCTACGGCGTGGACAGGGCGATGCTCGACCGGGCGCTCAAATACCTGCGCAGCAACCCCTCGGACTACTACCTGACCCAGGCCTATACCCAGTATGTGCTGGCGCTGAACGGGACTCCGACCCGGGGTGCCATGAACCAGCTCCGGGAAAAGGCCGCCTCGCTAAGTAGCGACGCCAAGTGGCTGCTGGCGGCGGCATACGCTTTGGACGGCAACAGGAAAGTCGCCGAAGGGCTGATCTCGCTCTGCGTGGACAACGCGGAAAAGGCCAACCCCTACGACGGCACCTACAACAGCGACGAACGCCGGATGTCGATCTCGCTCATGACGCTCACGATACTCGGACGCCGCGAAGAGGCTTTCCGCATGGCGCTGAAGATGTCGGACATCCTCAAGAAGGACAGGTGGCTCAGCACCCAGTCGACGGCATGGATGCTCAGCACCCTTTCCAATTTCGCCGTAGCGGGACAGAACGGCATCGACGCCACTGCGGGCAGGGAGCTCGTCAAGACCGACAAATCCATCGCGAGCATGCCCCTGGCCGCACCGACCGAGGTGAGGAACAATGGTTCGGGCAGCCTCTATGCGGTCGTCAGCCAGAGTTATACCCCCGGCAAGGGCGAGGAAACCGAAGCTGCGAACGGCATCCGGATCGACGTGCGTTACACGAATATGGACGGTGCCGCCATCGACCCGGCCTCGATCCGGGTATCGACCGATTTCTACGCCATCGTGACCGTCTCTAACACCAGCGGCCACGAACGGTACGCCGACCTTGCGCTGACCCACATCTTCCCGGCAGGATGGGAGATCACCTCCGAACGGGACTTGTCGTCGCTCACCTACCAGGATATCCGCGACGACCGGGTGCTGAGCTACTTCGACCTGAGCCGGGGCGAAAGCAAGGAGATCCCCGTCAAGCTGACGGCAACCTACAAGGGGCGCTACTACCTGCCTTCGGTCTACTGCGAAGCGATGTACGACAACGCCGTCCGCGCCCTGAAAAAGGGACAGTGGGTCGAGGTGGTCGATTAATGCCGCTTCGTCAGCCGGGAAAACACAGCGCAACCGGCAACAGGTTCCGGCAACACCTGAAAATATTATGGCAAAACGGCTTCGGGCATCCGGAGCCGTTTTTATTTCCGGATTCGTACTCCCGGAGGGAAAACGCCGCTAAATTCGGGTATAAGAGGCACTTTCCTCCGGTAAAATAGGAATTTGGAAAATATTTTTAATATATTTGTTGCCAAGGTTAGTTAGATTAGTCATATTATGTGCGAGAAACTGTTTATTTTCGACACCACGCTCCGTGATGGCGAGCAGGTGCCGGGCTGCCAATTGAACACCACCGAGAAGATCGAAGTCGCCAAGTTGCTGGAAAGCCTCGGCGTGGACGTCATCGAAGCGGGGTTCCCGATTTCCAGCCCCGGAGACTTCAACTCCGTACTCGAGATTTCGAAGGCCGTTTCGGCCCCGACGATTTGTGCGCTGACCCGCGCCGTGAAAAAAGACATCGACGTGGCCGCCGATGCCCTGCGACTGGCCAGGCACAAGCGCATCCACACGGGTATAGGCGTTTCGCCCCAGCACATTTACGACAAACTGCGCTCGACGCCCGAGAAAATCCTCGAACAGGCCGTCGAAGCCGTGAAATACGCCAAAAGCTATGTCGAGGACGTGGAGTTCTACGCCGAAGACGCCGGGCGCGCCGATCCTCAATACCTCGCCCGCGTGGTCGAGGCCGCCATTGCGGCCGGGGCTACGGTGGTCAACATTCCCGACACCACGGGCTACTGCCTGCCCCACGAATACGGCGCGAAGATCAAATACCTGGTCGACCACGTATCCAACATCGACAAGGCGATCATCTCGACCCACTGCCACAACGACCTGGGCATGGCTACGGCCAACACCCTGAGCGGCATCCTCAACGGTGCGCGGCAGGCCGAGGTGACAATCAACGGCATCGGCGAACGCGCAGGCAACACCTCGCTCGAAGAGGTGGTGATGACGCTGCGCTGCCACAAGGAGATCGCCGTCGACACCGGCATCGACGCACGCCTGATCACCAAAGCCTCGCACCTGGTGTCGAGCCTGATGAACATGCCCGTGCAGCCCAACAAGGCGATCGTCGGCCGCAACGCCTTCGCCCACTCGTCGGGCATCCACCAGGACGGCGTGCTGAAAGACCGCCAGACCTACGAGATCATCGACCCGCAGGACATCGGCCTCAACGAGTCGGTCATCGCCCTGACGGCCCGCAGCGGCCGCGCGGCGCTCGTACACAGGCTCGAACTGCTCGGCTACGACCTCACGCAGGAAGAGCTGGACGCAACCTACGCCAAGTTCCTCGAGCTTGCCGACAAGAAAAAGGAGATCCACGACTACGACCTGTTATACCTGGTAGGCGACATCGACCGCATGAAACAGCAGTCCGTATCGCTCAAATTCCTGCAGGTGACCACCGGCACGCTCGTCCCGACGGCGACCGTGGTGCTGAAGTTCGGCGACCACGAGCGCATGGCCATCGCCACGGGCAACGGCCCGGTGGATGCCGCCGTGTCGGCGATCAAGACCCTGATCAACGAGAAGGTCGTGCTCATGGAGTTCCTCATGCAGGCCATCACCCGCGGTTCGAACGACGTGGGGCGCGTACACGTACAGGTACAGTGCGGCAGCCGCACCGTCCACGGCTTCGCCGCACACACCGACACCACACGGGCGTCGATCGAGGCGTTCCTCGACGCGCTGCGCGTACTGAACGTAACCGAACGCAAGGAAAAGGAGGAGTAAGATGGGCAGGACACTTCTGGACAAGATATGGGATGCGCACACCGTGCGCACCGAAGACGGCGGACGCTCGGTGCTCTACATCGACCGCCAGTACATCCACGAGGTGACGTCGCCCGTGGCTTTCGCAGGCCTGGAACGGCGCGGCATCGGCGTGGCACGCCCGGCACAAATCACCGCCACGGCCGACCACAACATCCCGACCGTCGACCAGCACCTGCCTATCGCCGAGGCCGAATCGCGGCGCCAGGTCGAGGCGCTGGAGGCCAACTGCGCCAAATTCGGCATCGAACATTTCGGCGTGGGAAACCCGCGCCAGGGCATCGTGCACATCATCGGCCCCGAACTGGGATTCACACAGCCGGGCATGACCATCGTCTGCGGCGACAGCCACACCTCGACGCACGGGGCACTGGGCGCCGTGGCATTCGGCGTCGGCACCTCAGAGGTCGAGATGGTCTTCGCCAGCCAGTGCATCATCCAGTCCAAGCCGCGGAGCATGCGCATCACGGTCGACGGGACACTGCGCCCGGGCGTCGAAGCCAAGGATGTCGTGCTCTACATCATCTCGCAGCTCACCGCTTCGGGCGGCACGGGCTACTTCATCGAGTTCGCCGGCGAAGCGATCCGTTCGCTCTCGATGGAGGGGCGCATGACCGTCTGCAACATGAGCATCGAGTGCGGTGCGCGGGGCGGCATGATCGCCCCCGACCGGACGACGTTCGACTACCTGCGCGGGCGCGAACGTGCGCCGCAGGGAGCGGCGTTCGACCAGGCCGTCGCCCGCTGGGAGGCGCTTTACAGCGATGCCGACGCCGTATTCGACAAGGAGTACCGGTTCGATGCTGCCGACATCGCCCCGATGATTACCTACGGCACCAACCCCGGCATGGGCATGGCCGTCGATGCGCAGATCCCGGCCGAGGCCGACCCCAAGGCATTGGAGTACATGGGATTCAAAGCCGGGGAAAAGCTGCTCGGCAAACCCGTCGACTATGTCTTCGTGGGCAGCTGCACCAACGGCCGCATCGAAGACCTGCGGCGCTTCGCCAAGCTGGTCGAAGGCCGGCGCAAGGCCCAGGGCGTGACGGCATGGATCGTCCCCGGTTCGAAAGGCGTCGAAGCCGCCGCACGGGCCGAAGGGCTCGACAAAGTGCTCGCCGCCGCCGGGTTCGAGCTCCGGCAGCCGGGCTGCTCGGCGTGCCTGGCGATGAACGCCGACAAGATCCCGGCAGGCAAATACAGCGTTTCGACCTCGAACCGCAACTTCGAAGGGCGCCAGGGGCCCGGTGCGCGCACCATGCTTGCAGGCATTGCGGTAGCCGCCGCGGCCGCGGTATGCGGCAGGATCGAGGATCCGCGCAAGGTGTTTGAAATGTAAAAATTTTTAACTTCGGTTTGGATCGGCCGGTCGTTGCCGCCGCCTTCGGCGTCGTTTATAATTCCGGCCCACCCCCAAACCCCCGCCTCAGGCAGGGGCTTACATGCCGCTTTGCGGCAAAATGGCCGCTGCCGAATGCCGGAAAAAACAAAACCAATATGTCCATACCCAAATTCGAAACCTTCACCTCGGGGGCCGTGCCCGTGAGCACGGAGAACATAGATACCGACCAGATCATCCCGGCACGTTTCCTGAAAGCCACCCAGCGCAAAGGATTCGGCGACAACCTCTTCCGCGACTGGCGCTACGACGCCCGGGGGCAGCGGATCGCCTCGTTCCCGCTCAACGACAGCCGTTATGGGGGCAAAATCCTCGTCGCAGGCCGCAACTTCGGCTGCGGCAGTTCGCGCGAGCACGCCGCATGGGCCATCGCCGACTACGGGTTCCGCGTCGTGGTGTCGAGCTTCTTCGCCGACATCTTCCGCAACAATGCCCTCAACAACGGGCTGCTGCCGATCACCGTGAGCGGGGAGTTCCTCGCGGCGGTCTTCGCGGCGATCGACGGCGACCCTGCGACGCAATTCACCGTAGACCTGGACAACCAGACGCTGACGATCTGCGCCACGGGCCGCAGCGAGCACTTCGAGATCGACGCATACAAGAAGCGGTGCCTGCTGAACGGCTACGACGACGTGGACTACCTGCGCAGCATCGCGCCCCAGATCGAAGCGTTCGAACAGGCGCATAAATAACAGCGCGATGTATCCCCGCGTAGAAATAATGGATACCACGCTGCGCGACGGCGAGCAGACGTCGGGGGTTTCGTTCAACGCCCGCGAAAAACTCTCCATCGCCCGGCTGTTGCTGGAAGAACTGTGCGTGAGCCGCATCGAGATAGCCTCGGCGCGGGTTTCGCAGGGCGAGCAGGAGGCCGTGCGCCGCATCGCCGAATGGGCTGCCGCGAAGGGTTATACCGACCGCATCGAGGCGTTGGGATTCATCGACGGCGGCGTGTCGCTCGACTGGCTCGGCCAGGCCGGGTGCCGCGTGGTGAACCTGCTGGCGAAGGGGTCGCTCAAACACTGCCGCGAACAGTTGCGCCGCACCCCGCAGGAGCACCTCTGCGACATCCGCGCCACGATCGGCGGGGCCGTCGCACGGGGCATGAAGGTGAACGTCTACCTCGAAGACTGGTCGAACGGTATGCTGCATTCGCCCGGGTACGTCTACACGATACTCGACGGGCTGGCCGACGCCCCCGTGCAGCGCTTCATGTGCCCCGACACGCTGGGCATCCTCGACCCCTATGCCACCGAACGGTTTTGCCGCGACATGGTGACACGCTATCCGCAGCTTAGGTTCGACTTCCATGCCCATAACGATTACGACCTGGCCGTGGCCAACACCGCAGCTGCGGTCAAAGCCGGGTTCCACGGGGTTCACGTAACCATAAACGGGCTGGGCGAACGCGCAGGAAACGCACCCCTGTCGAGCACGGTGGCCGTGCTGCACGACCGGCTGCACTGCCTCACGGGCATCGACGAAACGAAGATCAACCACGTCAGCCGCATGGTCGAGACCTACACGGGCATCCGGATCCCGGGCAACCGCCCGATCGTCGGCGAGAACGTCTTTACGCAGTGTGCCGGCATCCATGCCGACGGCGACAACAAGAACAACCTCTATTTCAACGAGCTGCTGCCCGAACGCTTCGGACGCGTACGCGAATACGCCCTGGGCAAGACCTCGGGCAAGGCCAACATCCTGAAGAACCTCGAAGCACTGGGCATCGAGCTCGACGAAGCCTCGATGCGCAAGGTGACCGAACGGGTGGTCGAGCTGAGCGACAAGAAGGAGCTGGTGACGGCCGAAGACCTGCCCTACATCATCGCCGACGTACTGCGCTACGACCAGGTCGAAAACCCCGTGCGGATACTCAATTACAGCCTGTCGCTGGCACAGGGGCTGCACCCGGCCGCTACGCTCAAGATCGAGATCAACGGCTGCGAATACGAGCAGACCTCGGTCGGCGACGGCCAGTACGACGCCTTCATGCGGGCGCTCAGGCAGATCTACAAGCACCAGCTCGGCCGCGAGTTCCCGATGCTGCGCAACTACACCGTCTCGATCCCGCCCGGCGGACGAACCGATGCCTTCGTGCAGACGATCATCACGTGGGAGACGGGCGGCAAGGAGTTCAAGACCCGCGGGCTGGATGCCGACCAGACCGAAGCCGCCATCAAGGCGACGATCAAAATGCTGAACATAATAGAACCAACATACAACGACCATGGATGTTAACATAGCCCTTTTAGCCGGCGACGGCATCGGCCCCGAAATCATTGCCGAGGCCACGAAAGTACTCGACCGCGTGGCGGCGAAATTCGGACACCGATTCGACTACCGCGAGGCGTTAGTGGGCGCCTGCGCCATCGACGCCACGGGCGACCCCTATCCCGACGAGACGCACGCCATCTGCCAGGCTGCCGACGCCGTATTGTTCGGTGCCATCGGCGACCCCAAGTACGACAACGACCCCAAGGCCCCGGTACGTCCCGAACAGGGACTGCTGCGCATGCGCAAATCGCTGGGACTGTTCGCCAACCTGCGCCCCATCGCATTGTTCGACACGCTGGCCAGCCGCTCGCCGCTCAAGGCAGAGGTGGTGCGCGGCACCGATTTCATCTGCGTGCGCGAACTGACGAGCGGCATCTATTTCGGCCGGCCGCAGGGGCGCAACGAAGCCGGGACGGAGGCTTTCGACACCTGCACCTACACGCGCACGGAGATCGAACGCGTGCTGGACGTCGCATTCCGGCTCGCCATGAGCCGCCGGCGGCGCCTGACGGTCGTGGACAAGGCCAACGTGCTCGAAACCTCGCGCCTGTGGCGGGAGGTCGCGCAGGATATGGCGCCCCGGCACCCCGAAGTGGAGCTGGAATTCATGTTCGTGGACAACGCCGCGATGCAGATCGTACGCCAGCCGACCCATTTCGACGTGATCGTCACCGAGAACATGTTCGGCGACATCCTCACCGACGAGGCCAGCGTCATCAGCGGCTCGCTCGGCATGCTCCCCTCGGCGAGCGTCGGGTCGGAAGTGGCGCTCTTCGAGCCGATCCACGGCTCCTATCCGCAGGCTGCGGGGAAGAACATCGCCAACCCGATGGCCACGATCCTCTCGGCCGCCATGCTGCTCGAACACCTGGGGCTCGACAGGGAAGGCAGCGCCGTGCGGGCTGCCGTAGACAAGGCGCTCACCGAAGGCGTCGTCACCGAAGACCTCGCCGCACAGGGCGAACGCCGCTACTCGACCTCCGAGGTCGGGGACTTCATCGCCGCGCATATTTAGGCATGCCCCGCTCCGGGGGCTCCTATCCGCAAAAAAGGGGTTGCAACCGCAAAGGTTGCAACCCCTTTTTCCGTGCAGGCCACGAGGCGCACCCCGCCCGGACAGCAACGCCACGGCCCGGCAGCCGGTTTATATCCCGGCCACGAATTGCTCGAGTGCCCCCAGGTCGGCCGCCATAGGCTCTGAAACCCGGGGCAGGCGGGCGAGCCGGGCCAGCCGCGGCGGCAGCGGAACCGCAGCCCCCGTGACGGGGAAGATGACCTCCCCGAATTTGGCGGGATGCGCCGTAGAGAGGTAAAATCCCGGTTTCCCGCACGCTACGGAAGCGGCATATCCGATGGCGCTGTGCGGGTCGGAAAGGTATCCGTAATTGCGGTGCAGCCCGTCGATCGTACGGCGGATCATGGCATCATCGCAGCGGAATCCCTCCAGTTCGTTACGCAGGGCATCCGGCTCACCGCCGCAGAGCCACAGCATACGTTCGAAATTGCTCGGCGCCCCGACGTCCATCGCATTGGCCAGCGTCCGCACCGACGGCCTCGGACGGTACTCGCCGCTGCGCAGGAATTCGGGCACCACGTCGTTGCTGTTCGAAGCCGCGACGAATCCGCCGAGGGGGAGCCCCATGCGGCGGGCGAGCATCCCGGCCGAGAGGTTTCCGTAGTTACCGCTCGGCACCACGACCACAGGCCGTCCGCCGCCCGTCTGCTGCCGCCACAGGCAATAGCCGTAGAAATAATAGAATGCCTGCGGTATCCAGCGCAGCAGGTTGATCGAATTGGCCGACGACACGCGGTGCCCCGCACGGAATTTTGCGTCGGCAAACAGCCCCTTGACCAGCCGCTGGCAGTCGTCGAACGTCCCGGCCACACGCAGCGGGTGGATATTGCCGCCGAGCGTGGTCATCTGGCACTCCTGCAGCCGGCTGATCTTCCCTTCGGGATAGAGCAGCACCACCTCGACGCCCGGCACGCCGTAAAACCCGTGCGCCACGGCGCTGCCCGTGTCGCCCGACGTAGCCGTCAGAATCACCAGTTTTTCGCCGGCACCGCCCATCAGACCGATCATCCGCCCCATGAAGCCCGCACCGTAATCCTTGAATGCGAACGTCGGGCCGTGGAAGAGCTCCAGCGTATAGCGGCTGCCGACACGGCGAAGCGGCAGCGGAAAGTCGTAGATCCGCTCCATCTCCCGCCGCAGGAGACCGGGGTCGATGTCGTCACCGAAAAAAAGTTCCGCCAGGTATCCGGCCAGCGCGGCATAGGACTCCCTGGCCAGCCGCTCCGCGACGGCCATATCGGCCTGCGGGATACGTTCCGGAACGAACAACCCGCCGTCGGGTGCCAGCCCCGCCTGCACGGCCTCGCGAAGCGAAAAGGCGCGTGCGCATGCTTTGTCTTTCGTGCTGTAATATTTCATCTGTTTGTCGTTTTATACTATTCCACAATCCTTGCCCCGCAGTTCGACACGCGGCCCGCATATATCTTGCAGCCGATACCGGGGCGGGCGAAATGCGCCCGCATCCGCTGCGCGACCCGCTGCGAGACGGCCTCATCGGCGGCCAAGGCGAAGATCGAAGGCCCCGACCCGGCAATGTTCATCGCCAGGGCGCCTTCGGCGAGCACCCCTTCCTTCAGCACATCGTAACCCGGAATGAACCCCTTGCGGTAAGGCTCCGCCACCACGTCGTGCATCGACCGACCGATCAGCGCCACGTCGCCCAGGGCGAACCCGGCCACCAGCCCGCCGACATTGCCCCACTGCGTCACGGCATCGTGCAGGGGTACCTCGCGGGGAAGCACTTCGCGCGCCTGCTTGGTACTGACCACGATGTCGGGATGCACCACGGCATAGAAAAAGCCCTCGGGGACAGGCAGGCGCACGATGTCCAGCGGTTCGTACCCCCGGATCAGCACCACGCCGCCCAGCACGGCAGGGCCCACGTTGTCGGCATGGGACGTACCGCCGATGAGCGCCTCGCCCATCATCGCAAATTCCACGAGCCGCTCCCCTGAAAAGGGACGTCCCAACAGTTCGTTCACGCCCCAAACCGCTGCGGCCGACGAAGCCGCACTCGACCCGATGCCGCTGCCGGGAGCGATCTTTTCGAGGATCGTAACCTCGACCCGCACGGGTTTTTCGTATGCCCCGAGCAGTGCCATCACCGCCGGGGTAATCACGTTGTCCTCGTTTTTGGCGGGAAGTTCCTTCCCGCTGCGGTTGCGGATAACGAGCTCCCCGGCACCTTCTTCGATGCCGACCTCCAGCAGGTCGCCCACGCCGTCGAGCGTCAGCCCCATCACATCGAAGCCGCAACCCAGGTTCGCCACCGTTCCCGGGGCGAAAACTTTGATATATCGCATGATAAAATCTCCTTTTGAATGAAACCACCTTTGATCGAACCGGGCTTTCCGTTCCGGCAGCCTTGGCCGGAAAATGCATAACGGGTATGCTCGTGACGGAAAAATAACAACTACACCCCCACAGGGGTTGTCGTTGTCGTCGTCATTGTAGTGGCGGTAGCGGAGATAAGGACGGTGAAAGAAACGGTGCACGCCACCGGGCTGCAGGCTACCCCGCATCCCCCGGTCATCGTATGGTTCCGTTTCATATCCATCGGGGACAAATATAAAACAAAAAAATTTAATATCCAAATTCGGGTAACAAATCGTAAGACGCCCTAAAAAGCACTGGCAGCCGCTTTATATATAATAGGAGTAGTCCGGAAAGGCTGAAAATACCGAACTTGACGACAAACCGTAAGATATTAGGGGTTCCTGGAAGGCCTGCTTTCCTCCGAATCGGGCTAAAAGCGGTTAAAAGGCCAAAAAATACGGTTTCAAACTGTAAGATAAAAAGCTTCTATCCGGGTCGTCATAAAGCGCAAGAGGGGATATAGGTTCCGGATTATCACATTATTAAATTTTTTGCAAAATTATTTTGACGAAACGATTTTATATCCCTATCTTTGAAACGGAACAAATACGGAAATTCCGGACATGAACGCCCAGAACCATTCGAATAATAACGTCATTAATCTGCTGCTCGTCGTCTTTGGCAAGATAACGGGAGAAAGGTGATGTGTATATCCGAAAGATGATAAAAAGGCCTTTCTCCCGATGGAGAAAGGTTTTTTATTATCCGGGCAGATGGCAAAGGCACAATATGCAGAAAACAAGAAGAAGATGAAACACCCACTCAGAAGTGCCGTCACGACGACGGGCCGGCGCATGGCCGGAGCCAGGAGCCTGTGGCGTGCCAACGGCATGCGCGAAGAGCAGTTCGGCCGTCCGGTCATCGGCATCGCCAACTCGTTCACCCAGCTGGTTCCGGGACACGTGCACCTGCACGAGATCGGACAATACGTCAAGCAGCGGATCGAAGCGCTCGGCTGTTTCGCCGCGGAATTCAACACCATCGCCATCGACGACGGCATCGCCATGGGGCACGACGGCATGCTTTATTCGCTGCCCTCGCGCGAGATCATTGCCGACAGCGTCGAATACATGGCCAACGCCCACAAGGTCGATGCGCTGGTCTGCATCTCGAACTGCGACAAGATCACCCCGGGCATGCTGATGGCCGCCATGCGGCT
>ERZ1673736.3395-NODE-3395-length-15106-cov-19.385423_pt1 | contig 15106 bp, 8 predicted proteins | sample MGYA00580212_ERZ1673736 | MGnify/ENA primary metagenome ERZ1673736 (study PRJEB41218, sample SAMN15661752) | gut metagenome | host: Homo sapiens | place: Canada: London | collected 2015-08-20/2019-03-30 | study: EMG produced TPA metagenomics assembly of...
GCACGGTAACGTGTGGAGCTGACTGTTACTAATCGATCGAGGGCTTGACCAAATAGGTTTATCGGAATCTGTATGAAGTTTTGAAGGTACAATATACCATTGATTTTTTGTAAGATATCTAGTAAGATAATAAATGACGTATCTGATACGTCATTTTTATAAATATAGGGGATTGGTCAAATGGTATGATAGGGGTCTCCAAAACCTTTGGTGGGAGTTCGATTCTCTCATCCCCTGTGCGTAAAGCCTTGAGTTTTCAAGGCTTTATTTTTTTGTGTCATATTTCGTGTCATATCATATCCTTTCTTTTTCCTTCTGTAAGAATCCTATTTCCCGTTATATTTTTGTATTTGTGCCCTACGATAAAACAACCGGCTCAATTCTGAGCCGGTGAATCTTTTTTTACAGTTAAGATCAGATAAAGAAACCAGGCGATCATGATCTCACCTCCTACAGGATAGTATATGCAAAGGCGGGACTATAATACGGGCGTTTTACATATTCTTACAGATTGTAAACGGGATCACATTGTGATGGCGGCAGACGGTCAGTATATCAATTTTCATAGGGAGTTGTGAAAAAAGGAAAATTGCGATATAATGATTTTTGACATATGACGGAAATGGGTATGAGGAGAAAAGATGGCACGACCGACAAAAGCAAGAAGAATCTGTATGGAAGCGGCATATGATAATTTTTGCCCGAATGGTGTTCCGGCAAGGGAAAAAGTCATTATGACGATGGATGAGTATGAAACGATTCGTCTTGTAGACCTTGAGAAGTGTACGCACGAACAATGTGCGAAGCAGATGGGGATTGCCCGCACAACAGTGACCGAAATTTATGAGTCAGCCAGATACAAAATGGCAGACAGCATCGTAAATGGAAAGACATTGGAGATTTCAGGTGGGAATTATCGATTGTGTGATGGAACTGCCCTGTTTTGCTGCAATAAAATATGCAGGCGCACCTCAACGTCCGTCGGAAAAGATGATATTCAAAGAAAGGAAACAGATCAGATGAGAATTGCAGTTACCTATGAAAATGGAGAAATATTTCAGCACTTTGGACACACGGAACAGTTTAAATTATATGATATTGAGAATAGCCAGGTGGTAAGATCCCAGATTGTCGACACAAATGGACAGGGACACGGGGCACTTGCCGGATTTTTGACGGAGGCGGGTGCGGATGTGCTGATCTGTGGCGGAATCGGAGGCGGTGCGCAAAGCGCACTTGCAACTGCCGGCATAAAGCTGTATGGTGGAGTGTCCGGTGCGGCAGATGAAGCGGTAGAAGCTTATCTTGCAGGAAAATTAGATTACAATCCCGATGTGAGATGTTCTCATCATGAGCATGAGCATTCCTGCGCGGAACATAAGTGTGGTGAAGACAAGCATGGATGTGCCGGCAATGAAATGTTATCATAAAAACACGGGACGGGAGAAATTATGATAAACAGAGAAGATATGCTGGAGCTGACACGCAGAATGACGCCCAGCCGCACTTCCTTTACGCGTGTGGCAGGCGGCTATATGGAGCCGGACGGAGAGATCGATGAGAGTTTTAATGTGAACTTTCTCAATCTGTCTGCGGCGGAAAAGGAGAAAAATCTGGCGATTGCCAAAGCGGTTCCGTTTGCAGCAACCAATGTAAACCTGCGCAGCTACGCATTCGGGGATGGCGCAGAACAGAGGAAAATGCGCCAGTTGTTGTACGGAATGCGCGAGTGCGGACTGAAAAATGATGCGCTGCTGTACACGTTTTATGAGCTTGTGGGTGCCCGGTACCGTAGCAGGGAGCCGTATGCGATTCTGGTCTTTCATGACCGCTATGATGTACCGGTAAAGGCATCGGACAAGGAGCGGCAAGGGGAGTCGGAGGAGGTATATGAATATCTGATCGGTGCAGTCGCTCCGTTGGTGGGAGAGTACGAGCCGGGGCGGCCGGTCTGCGGGTTTTTATATCCGGCATTTGCCGACAGGAGCACAGACGATGCGCATGTTGCGATCTTTCAGGCGGATCCGGAACACAAAATCCCGGTGTTTGAAGAACTGTTTCTCACACGGTAGCCGAGGAAGATTGTGCCGGAAAAGGTACAAAAATGGCGGGATTTGCGACAGCAGAAACCGCGCAGGAATATTGGAAGGAATATAGAAAACATCCCGTTTCGGGATGTTTTTTTTGTGAGTTTGAGCAGTTCTATTTTAACACATCAAAGCATTCCTCGGAATTATTGGATACGACAGAACACGCTTTTGCCGCATTTCTAGGAAAATGTAAAGAAAATTTTTCCAGAATTTTGTGAATGGGAAATTTGACTTTTGGGAAGAATCTAGTATGATGAAACAACGAGTGCGAGAGCAGCTCACAGAGTATCATTCTTGAGGAAAGGAGCAAAATGAACAGAAAAATATTGGACGTGACAATGCTGTGCACTTTATGCATTTGTCTCATGGTTGCGGCCAACATTGAGGAGAAGAACACGATACGGGAGAGCAGAGAAGAGATCAGCAGCGCGTATGTAATTTCTGCGGCAGACAAAGCAGAGGTTCCGGTTGCGGGTGTGTGCCGTGTTTTATCCGGATATTCATTTACGACAGAATCAGATGAAGCGACAGGAATCACAAAGAACCCCAGAACAATGGTAGCAAGCACGGCGCCGTCCGATGCGGCAGAAGAAGTACAGACACCCCTGGAGGAAGCAGAGACACCGGAAGCCAAAGTACAGGCAGCATCGGGGGAAGCAGGGGCACCGGAGGCGGCAGAGAGCAAGCCTGCGACGGTAGAGACGACGACCGGTGCAGAGAACCGCTGGAATATCACATTGACGCAGGAGGAGATAGATTTGTTGGCAAAAATCGTCTGGCTGGAATCGCAGGGCGAGCCGACAGAAGGGCAGGAAGCCGTGGTCGAGGTAGTTTTTAACCGGATGGCTTCCGAAAAATATCCAGATACCTTGTATGACGTGCTCAGTCAGGGAAACCCGACGCAGTTCTGTTCCTGGAAGAACAGAGAGCGGGCGAACCCCACGGAGAAGGAATACACTTCGATTCATGAGGTATTGAATGGAAATACACATATATTAAGAAATGATACGTTATATTTTTCTACGGAACCGTTGACGCCGAGATTGGACCAAAAGATCGGCGGACACAGCTTCTGCTATTAGTAAGGAAGTTTGGGTTAAACCGGAAGGAAAATACGAAGGGAACCCGCAGGGACGAAAGAACCTTTGGGTTCCTTTTGCGTTGCGGGACAAAGCGGCAGACCGGACAAAAGAGAGCGAAAAATGGAAAGAGTTCCCTGTAGATTCCATGTGGTTCCTTTGTTACAATACGGTTGTTGCAGAAATGAAATATTTTTGTAACAAATAAGTAACAATATGGAAGCATATGGAATAAATCGGGAGGATTCTACATAATGAAGAAAAGAATGACAATACTGGCGCTTCTGCTGGCGGGAGCCGTCACACTGGGAAGCTATGGAATGGTGCAGGCAGGACAGGAAAAACGTGAGGTGCCGGTGGCGGGCGTGACACAGACGCTGGCACAGGTGCTTAAGGAAGCGGGAGGAGTGCAGGCGCAGACGGCGGATGCTGGGGAGGAACTGCAAAGTAACGCGGCTGTGGCGCGGATGATGGAACCGGAGATGGTGGCAGAGGAAGCGTGGGAGACGGCGGAGATTGCGGAAAATGAACTTCCGCAGACCGCATCGGAGTTTGCGGATATTGCAGTGGCGCAGGTGAATCACTATGTCAACGTGCGGCAGGAACCGGATACGGAGAGTGAAATTCTTGGAAAACTTTACGACAAATCCGCAGCCACTGTGCTGGAGACGACGGAGGACGGGTGGTACCGGATTACGTCCGGAAATGTGAACGGATATGTCAAGGCGGAATATGTGGTCGTGGGGGATGAGGAGCTTGCCAGAAGTGTGGGAACGCGCCTGGCGACCGTCACAACGACGACCCTGTTCGTGCGGACGGAGCCGACAACCGAGGCGAAGGTGCTTACCATGCTGCCGGACGGCGATGACGTTGTGGTAACCGACGAGTCGACGGAAGGCTGGGCGAAAGTGTCCACCGCGGACGGTGACGGTTATGTGGCACTGGATTATGTGACGCTGTCCACAGAGTACATTCATGCAGAGTCAAAAGCGGAGGAAGAGGCGCGGCTTGCCAGAGAGGAAGCAGAACGGCAGGCGGCAGCCCGTGCGGCGGAGGAAGCGCGCAAAGCCAGAGAGGCGGAGGCGGCACGTGCGGCAGCAGAACAGGAAGCAGCCCGCAAAGCGGCAGAAAAACAGGAGGTGAAAAAATCCGGCGCGGGCAGCAGTGCGGGAAGCAGTTCCGGAAGCAGCGCGGGAAGCAGTTCCGGAGGCAGCGCGGGAAGCGGTTCCGGAAGCAGTGCGGGGCAAAGTGCGCAGACGGCTTCCTCCAACGGTCAGGCGGTGGTCGATTACGCGAGACAGTTTCTGGGAAACCCTTATGTATACGGCGGCAACAGCCTGACAAACGGAACCGACTGCTCCGGATTTGTCAAGGGCGTGTATGCGGCATTTGGAATCAATCTGCCGCGCACATCGTCGGAACAGCGGAGTGTGGGATATGCCGTCAGCCTGTCGGAAATCCAGCCGGGCGACATTGTCTGCTATAGCGGCCACGTCGGCATCTATGCGGGCAACAACACACTGATTCATGCGAGCAATGAAAAGACAGGCATTACGCTGACTTCTCCGGTAACCTACCGCAGCGTGCTGGCGGTGCGGAGAATTTTCTAATCCATCCGGGAGGGCTGCTGTCTCTTAAATATTCCGGTTCCTTGAAATATGACTGGCGGAGAGAACTCCGAAGTGGTATATATATAAGAAAAGGGAGGAAGAGAAGGATGCGGATTGGTGGAATAGAAGCGGGCGGCACCAAGATGGTGTGCGCGATCGGGGAAGTGCAGACAGACAAAGGACAGCCGGGAGAAAATCAGGTCACAATCACAGAGCGTGTGACGATTCCCACAGAGAAGCCCAAGATTACCCTGCCGCGCATGGCTGCGTTTTTTGAGGGAAAAGGAATCTCGTCACTCGGAATCGGGTGTTTCGGACCGGTGGATCTGCACCGTGCGTCCCCGACCTATGGATATATCACCAGCACGCCGAAGCTGGAATGGCAGAATGTCGATATGGTGGGAACTTTTACACGGGCGCTCGGCGTCCCGGTCGGATTTGATACGGACGTGAATGCGGCGGTGCTTGGCGAAGTTACCTGGGGAGCCGCAAAAGACTGCGACACGGCAATCTATATTACCGTCGGCACCGGCGTTGGCGTGGGCGTCTACTGTAACGGGGCGCTCATGCACGGGCTGGTGCACCCGGAGGCAGGACATCTTCTTCTGCAGCGTCACCCGAAAGACACCTACGCCGGAAAATGCCCGTACCATGCCAACTGTCTGGAAGGGCTTGCAAGCGGTCCGGCGGTGGAGGCGCGCTGGGGCAGACCGGCAAAGGAACTGGCGGACCGGGAGGATGTCTGGGAGATGGAGGCGTTCTATCTCGCGGAGGCGGTTGCAAATTATGTTCTGACGTATTCTCCGCAGAAGATTGTGCTGTGGGGCGGAATTATGCACCAGAGCCAGCTCTTTTCGATGGTGCGCGCAAAAGTGCAGGAACTGCTGGGCGGGTATATTTCCAATGAGAAAATCTTAAAGGAGATCGATACCTATCTTGTACCGCCGGCACTCGGAGAAAATCCGGGTATTATGGGAGCGTTTGCGCTCGGTATGCGGGAGGCAGAGTACCGGAAGCCTAAGGAAGCGTAGGGGCGCCGGAGAACAGGATCGCGGAATCGGCGGGAGTGAAAACAGAATTTAGAAGAACAGAAAACGGGAGCGCTATGCCGGAGATTTTCCTGGCACAGCGCTCCCGTGTGATTTTGTAAAAAAGATCGGGTCTTAGTTATCGCCCTCGTCATCCGATGACATGGAGTATACCTGACGTTTTCTTGCCATCTCATCATTCTCGAGGTATTCGTCGTAGGTGGATACCTTGTCGACAAAGGTGCCGTCCGGCAGGAACTCGATGATACGGTTCGCTGTGGTCTGGACAACCTGATGGTCGCGGGAGGCAAATAGAATAACGCCCGGGAACTTGATGAGTCCGTTGTTTAATGCGGTGATGGACTCCATATCCAGATGGTCGGTCGGCTCATCTAAGATCAGCACGTTGCTTCCCATAATCATCATGCGGGAAAGCAGGACACGTACTTTTTCTCCACCGGAGAGGACACGCATCTTCTTGGTACCGTCATCTCCGGCGAACAGCATACGTCCGAGGAAACCGCGGACATAGGTTGCATCCTTGATCTCGGAGAACTGTGTCAGCCAGTCAACGATCAGAAGATCGGTATCAAAGATCTCGGTGTTATCCTTCGGGAAGTAGGACTGGCTGGTCGTCACGCCCCACTTGTAGGTGCCGGAATCCGGCTCCATCTCACCGGTAAGAATCTTAAAGAGCGTTGTCTTTGCCAGCTCGTTGCTTCCGACAAACGCGATCTTGTCGTCGTGTCCGACGATAAAGGAGACATTGTCGAGCACCTTGACGCCGTCGATGGTCTTGGTAATGCCTTCGACGGTCAGAACTTCATTGCCGATCTCACGGTTCGGACGGAAATCGATATACGGGTATTTACGGCTGGACGGACGGATCTCGTCGAGCTGAATCTTTTCCAGGGCACGCTTTCTGGAAGTCGCCTGCTTGGATTTGGAAGCATTCGCGGAGAAACGGGAGATGAATTCCTGCAGCTCCTTGATCTTCTCCTCTTTTTTCTTGTTGGCTTCCTTCATCTGCTTTACGAGAAGCTGGCTGGACTCATACCAGAAATCATAGTTGCCGGCGTAGAGCTGGATCTTTCCGTAGTCGATATCTGCAATGTTTGTGCAGACTTTGTTTAAGAAGTAGCGGTCGTGGGAAACAACGATGACCGTGTTCTCAAAGTTGATTAAGAATTCTTCTAACCAGCTGATCGCATCGAGATCCAGATGGTTGGTCGGCTCATCCAAAAGAAGAATGTCCGGGTTGCCGAAGAGCGCCTGTGCAAGGAGAACCTTGACCTTTAAGGCACTTGGCATATCCGCCATGAGTGTGTAGTGATCCTCCGTCGGGATGCCAAGACCATTTAACATGGTGGCTGCATCGGACTCGGCATTCCAGCCGTCCATATCTGCGAATTCTGCTTCAAGTTCACTGGCGCGGATACCGTCCTCGTCCGTGAAATCCTCTTTCATGTAGATCGCGTCTTTTTCTTTCATGATATCGTAGAGACGCTTGTTGCCCATGATAACGGTATCGAGTACCGTGTACTCGTCATATTTAAAATGATCCTGCTGCAAAAAGGAAAGACGCTGACCCGGCGTGATGATGACTTCTCCGCTCGTCGGTTCAAGCTGGCCGGACAGAATCTTGAGGAACGTAGATTTTCCGGCGCCGTTTGCACCGATCAGACCGTAGCAGCAGCCCTCTGTGAATTTGATGTTGACATCTTCAAAGAGAGCTTTTTTTCCGATTCGTAAAGTGATGTTGCTTGTACTGATCATATTTATGTTCTCCTAACTTTTCTTGTAAATCACCTGCTTTTATTGCACCAATTCGTATCATACTAAAAAATACGGAGAAATGCAACCGGAACTTCTTATTAAAAAGGGCTTTCACGCTGTGACAAATTGTTTGGATTTCGTTAAAAATTTGATATAATGTACGGGAAGGCAATCGGAGTTATCTTAAGTATGACAGAGAAAATTGCATCTCAGGAGATTGATTTTATGGAGTATGGGGATACGCAAATAAATACAATAGACATGGAGCGGGGGCAGAGAAAAGATCTGATCGGCGAGATGCCGGTCGGAATAGCGGTAGTCCGCGGCGGGAATGAGCTGTATATTGAGATGGTGAACCGGGAATTTTTGCATGCAGAGGGGTATGACAGGGAGGAACTGACCGGAAATACGCCGTTTGTGGAGTATTTGTACCGGGACGATACCGGTGTGTTCGAGGATGCCATCGAAGTGTGCCGGGAACTAAGAACCACGGAGGAGATTGAACTGCGCATCCGCACGAAGAGCGGCGGCGTCTGCTGGGAACTGATGCGGTGCAGACTGTATTATTACCGGGACGCGGTACCTTACTATATCCTGGTAAGCTGGGACATAGACAAGCGGAAGAATCTGGAGGAAGAACTGCGCCTGATGGAGGAGCAGTACAGCATGTTAGAAGAGGTCACCGATGAATTCCCGCTAGAGTACGACGTTGCACAGCGGCGTTTCAGGGTGCCGCGCAAATATCGCGGGAACGGGCAGGCGGGAACGGCAGGGCGCAGATATATGGGCTATGAGGAGATGCTCGCGGATATCTGCGAGGAGGATCGTGTCGCGTATGCCCGGGTGCTGGAGGCAGCCAGCAGGGATGTGCAGACAGGAAGTATTGATTACCGGATGAATGTGGCGGCTCCCGGGGAGGAACCTGTATATGTGTGGTACCGGACGATTTACCGGAGTATTGTCGGGGACAACGGACAGATTATCCGCATCATCGGACGCAGCTACGATGTCAGCTCCGACCGAAAGATTCAGGAGGAACTGTCGGAGGAGGCGAAGCGCGACCCGCTGACAAGGCTTTATAATAAGGTGGCGGCATCCGGAGAGGTAGAACGGATTTTAAAAAGTGAGCCGGAAAAACAGCATGTGCTGTTCCTGATCGATATTGATAATTTTAAGCGGATCAACGATACATTCGGGCATACCGTCGGAGATACGGTAATTACTGATATTGCCGGCGTGCTGCAAAGCCAGTTTCAGGAGACAGATGTCACCGCAAGAGTCGGAGGAGATGAATTTCTGGCGCTGATGCGGGATGTGGCTCCAAAGGAGGCAGAAGCGTGCGCCGCGGCGCTGGGCCGGGAAGCCAGAAAAAAGCTGATCGGCGACGACGCCATCGTTGAGGTGACGCTCAGCATCGGTATGGCGGTATACGGCGAGGATGGAAGAGATTATGAGACCCTGTTTGCGATGGCTGACCGGGCGATGTATGCCACAAAGCGGGAAGGAAAAGACCACTATTCGTTTGCGGGTAAAAAGCAGCAAGAGGGAGCAGAGCAGGAAAGCAGGCGTGACAGGATCGAATATGCTCCGGAAAGCGGGCAGAAGGTGGATAAAGAGTTCCTGAATTTTGCGTTCAGCCTTCTCTCGCATGCGAAAGATATCAACGGATCATTAAACGTATTGATCGAACAGATTGGGAAAAAATACGGGCTGGGCTTTGCCATGGTGTTTGAGTACCGGGAAGAACAGCAGGAAATGGTGCTGATGAATTACTGGAACCGGGATGGCAGCCGGGTGGAACAACAGGTTTTCCCACAATCGGTTACAGTGTTCCGGGAGGCGGAAATCGGGCGTTTTGTCTCGACGCCAACGGAAGATATATTAACGGAGGTTCCCCAGTTGGGGGCGGAGAAATATCATGGAACTTCCATCAAAAACTGTGGAAATGTAAAGTTTGAATTTTCCGGTAACAGAAGTGGCTGCCTGTGTGTGGGAAGCAGCAGTGCAGAGGGATTTTCCAAAGAGGAAGCAGGGATGCTCAGTGAACTCGCGCGGGTGGTTGCTGTATTTGTCTCCCTTCGCAGCAGGCAGAGCGATGACCAGGCAGAGATACGGCATCTGCAGAATCAGGATATGCTGACGGAACTGTATAATCTGGACACATTCCGCAGGCTGATCCGGAAAAAATTAAAGAGCGGTGGGCTTGCGCAGGATGAGAACATGGTGTACGCGCTGGTAAATCTGGACGTGAACAACTTTGCCTATGTAAATGAAAATTATGGACAGGAGGCCGGCGACAGTATTCTGCAGGAGCTTGCAGCGTTAATCCGCAGCGAGTCCCATGTCGTGGAGGCCTGTAGAATGTATTCGGATTATTTCATTGAGCTGGTCAGAGGAACGGACAAAAAGAACATTCTGGGGCTTGTGGAGAGAGAGGATCAGATGTTTGGCGAACAGTTAAAGATCCGCTATCCGGCGGGAGCCATGCAGCTTTCGGCTGGAATCTGCTTTATCGATGACGGGGAAGAGACGTTTGAGAAGATACTGGAGGGAGCCAATCTGGCACGAAAGCTTGCCAAGGAGCAGAATGTGGGAGCGGTCGTTTACCGGGATGACATGAGGAAAAAACGTGATGAGGGAATCCGGATTACCGGAAGATTTTACGCGGCACTGCAGCGGGGCGAGTTCGAGGTATATTTACAGCCGAAGTTCCTGCTCCGCGAGGAGCGGGTCTACGGCGCCGAGGCGCTTGCACGCTGGCGTCTGGAATCCGGCGAGATTCTGTCTCCCGCACGGTTTATTCCTGCACTGGAAAATATAGGCTATATCGTGGATCTGGATTTTTATATTCTGGAACAGCTGCTTCGGGCAATGCGCCGCTGGAGGGATTCCGGAAGAGAACTGTTTACGATCTCCACCAATTTTTCCAGGAGAAATTTTGAGAACGGCGGCGACGATTTTATCGAACGCCTGCAGAATACCCTGCAGCGGTACGGGATTGATTCGTGCTACATAGAGATCGAGGTGACGGAGAGTGTGATTGTGGAGAAGTTAGACAGCTTAAAGGCGTGTCTTACCAGACTTGGCAAACTCGGCTACCGCATCGCCATCGATGATTTTGGAACCGGCTACTCGTCGCTGAGCGTGCTGTTGGAAATCCCGGCGAATGTAGTGAAGATCGACAAGAGCTTTACCGACAAAATCCACCAGAACGGACAGAGTGCTTTTGTCTATCAGATGGGGCAGTTCATCCAGTCGGCAAAGGAGGAGGTGATTTTTGAGGGAATCGAGGAGGAGCAGCAGCGGACGTTTTTGATGGAGTGCGGTTTTAACTACGGTCAGGGCTATTATTTTGACCGCCCGCTGCCCCTGGAGGAGTTTGAAAAAAAGTATATCTGACCAGGGACAAACAGAACATGACAAATGTAGATTGCACACGTTTTCGTACAGTCTGAAACCTTTACAATCGACAAATTAAATGCTAAAATTAGTCTTAAGTCGGAATATGACACTCTATTTTAATTTAAGGAGGAATAATAATGTCCAGAGCAAAACAGTCAATGGACGGTAATACAGCGGCAGCTCACGTAGCTTATGCGTTTACAGATGTTGCAGCTATTTACCCAATTACACCTTCCAGCCCGATGGCAGATACCGTAGATCAGTGGTCTGCAGCAGGACAGGAGAATATTTTTGGCAATCAGGTCAAAGTCGTAGAGATGGAGTCTGAGGCAGGTGCAGCAGGTGCCGTACACGGTTCCCTTGCAGCAGGTGCGCTGACCACAACCTTTACAGCATCTCAGGGTCTGTTACTTATGATCCCGAACATGTACAAAATCGCAGGCGAGCAGCTTCCTTGTGTATTCGACGTATCCGCGCGTACCGTAGCTACCCAGTCTTTAAATATTTTTGGTGATCACAGCGATGTTTACGCCTGTCGTCAGACCGGTTTCGCTATGCTGTGCGAGACCAACCCGCAGGAAGTTATGGACTTAAGCCCGGTAGCTCATCTTGCTACAATCGAGGGTAAGGTTCCGTTCATCAACTTCTTCGACGGATTCCGTACTTCCCATGAGATCCAGAAGATCGAGAAGTGGGATTATGCAGATCTCAAAGAGATGTGCAACATGGATGCAGTTGCAGAGTTCCGTGCACATGCACTGAATCCGGAGCATCCGGCTATGCGTGGTTCCCACGAGAACGGAGATGTTTTCTTCCAGCATCGTGAGGCTTGCAACACAGCTTACAATGAACTCCCGGCAATCGTTGAGAAGTACATGAAGAAAGTCAACGAGAAGCTTGGCACAAACTATGATCTGTTCAACTACTACGGAGCACCGGACGCAGAGCGCGTTATCGTAGCTATGGGTTCCATCAACGACGTAGCTGAAGAGGTAATCGACTACTTAACCGCTAAGGGTGAGAAGGTCGGACTTGTAAAGGTTCGTCTGTATCGTCCGTGGGTATCAGAGGCATTTTTAAAGGCTCTTCCTAAGACAGCTAAGAAGGTTGCTGTTCTTGACAGAACAAAGGAGCCGGGTGCACTTGGTGATCCGTTATACCTTGATGTTGCAACCACACTCCGTGAGGCTGGTCTCGACACTGTTGTCCTGACAGGCGGACGTTACGGATTAGGTTCCAAGGATACACCTCCTTCAAGTGTATTCGCTGTATACAAAGAGCTGGAGAAAGATGCTCCGAAGGCTCGTTTCACAATCGGTATCGTAGATGATGTTACGAACTTAAGCTTACCAGAGGTTAAGCCGGCTCCGATCACATCTGCAGAAGGTACTGTAGAGTGTAAGTTCTGGGGTCTCGGCGGTGATGGTACTGTTGGTGCGAACAAGAACTCCACCAAGATCATCGGTGACCACACAGACAAGTACATCCAGGCATACTTCCAGTATGACTCCAAGAAGACCGGTGGTGTTACCATTTCCCACTTAAGATTCGGTGACAAGCCAATCAGAAGCCCGTACTACATCAACCAGGCAGACTTCGTTGCATGTCATAACCCGTCTTATGTAACCAAGGGATTCAAGATGGTTCAGGACGTTAAGCCGGGCGGAGTATTCATGATCAACTGCCAGTGGTCTGATGAAGAGTTAGCTCATCATCTGAATGCAGATGCGAAGAAGTACATCGCAGAGAACAACATTCAGTTATATACAATCAACGCAATCGACAAGGCAATCGAGATTGGTATGGGCAAGCGTACCAACACGATCTTACAGTCTGCATTCTTCAAACTTGCAAACGTTATGCCGATCGATCAGGCAGTAGAGTTCATGAAAGCTGCAGCTAAGAAGTCCTACGGTAAGAAGGGCGACGCAGTTGTAGAGATGAACTACAAGGCAATTGATGCCGGTGTAGACGCAGTACATAAGGTAGAGGTTCCGGCTTCCTGGAAGAATCCGGAGGCAGACGCAGCTCCTGCAGAGCTTAAGGGTCTTCCGAAGACTGTTAAGATGGTAAGAGACTTAATGGAGCCGATCTCCTTAATGGATGGCGATTCCCTTCCGGTATCCGCATTCAAGGAGAACCCGGACGGACAGTTCGAGCTTGGCGCTGCTGCATATGAGAAGCGTGGTACAGCCGTAACCGTTCCGACATGGAATGCTGAGAAGTGTATCCAGTGTAATCAGTGTGCATTTGTATGTTCTCATGCAACCATTCGTCCGTTCATGCTGAGCGAGGATGAGGTGAAGGCAGCTCCTTCCAACATCAAGCTTGCAGATACAAAGCCGAAGGCAAGCGAGTACAAGTACACCATGAGTGTATCTCCGTTAGACTGTATGGGATGCGGTGAGTGTATCACTGTCTGCCCGGTAGGCGCAATCGAGATGGTTCCGCAGGAGTCTCAGGCAGAAGAGCAGCCGGTATTCGATTACCTGGTAGCAAACGTAGGCAAGAAGCCTGGCATGCCGGCAGACAACACTGTAAAGGGATCCCAGTTCAACCAGCCGCTGCTTGAGTTCTCTGGTTCCTGTGCAGGATGTGCTGAAACATCTTACGCTCGTCTGATCACACAGCTGTTCGGTGAGCATATGTACATCAGTAACGCAACCGGATGTTCCTCTATCTGGGGTGGTCCGGCAGCTACATCACCATATACGGTAAACAAAGATTCCAAGAAGGGACCGGCATGGGCAAACTCCTTATTCGAGGATAACGCTGAGCATGGTCTTGGTATGGAAATCGGTCAGAAGGTACTTCGTGAGCAGGCAATCGCTTCTGCAGAGAAGTGCGCAACATCTGACAAGGCAAGCGCTGAGTTAAAGGCAGCATTTGACAAGTTCGTTGAGACAAAGAACGATACAAAGGCAAATACTCCTGCAGCAGCAGCTCTTGTAGCAGAGTTAGAGAAGGCAGCAGCAGCCGGATGCCCGGATGCAAAGGCTGCAGTTGAGAAGAAAGATTACCTCGCTAAGAAGTCCGTATGGATCTTCGGTGGTGACGGTTGGGCATATGATATCGGATTTGGTGGTCTGGATCATGTACTTGCATCCGGCGAGAACGTAAACGTAATGGTATTCGATACGGAGATGTACTCCAATACTGGTGGTCAGGCATCTAAAGCTTCCAATATCGGTGAAGTTTGTCAGTTTGCTGCTGCCGGTAAAGAGATTGGCAAGAAGAGCCTTGCTGAAATCGCTATGAGTTATGGCTATGTATATGTAGCACAGATTGCACTTGGTGCTAATCCTGCTCAGGCTGTAAAAGCAATTGCTGAGGCAGAAGCTTATAACGGACCATCCCTGATTATCGGTTATGCTCCATGTGAACTCCACGGTATCGCTAAGGGTGGTATGAACCACTGCCAGGATGAGATGAAGAAAGCTGTTAAGGCTGGATACTGGAATCTGTTCTCCTTCAACCCTGAGTTGAAAGCAGAAGGAAAGAATCCATTCACTCTGACATCCAAAGAGGGAGATGGTTCTTATCAGGACTTCTTGAACAACGAGGCTCGTTATACTCGTCTGATCAAGCCATTCCCAGAGCGTGCAGAAAGACTCTTCAAAGAGTCCGAAGAAGCAGCAAAAGCTCGTTTCGAGCATTTGCAGAAGCTTGTTGAGCTTTACAAATAAGAATTTGAAATTTTCTGTTTATCGAAAATTTTTGAAAAAGGGGACCATCTCAACAGATGGTCTCCTTTTTACATAAAAAGTATGATTCAAAAAAAAGGGGAAACAATAAAAAAGTGAAAAAGTGACACATTATTTTGATATATTAGGGGCTATCAAGGATTAACTGAAAGGACGAGAGAAAATGAAAAGAAAATGGAAATTATGGATGATAGCATTTGTAGTATTTGTTATGACAGATATAATGATGCAGAGCAATCGAGCAGAGGCAAAAAAAAGAACATTTACGGTGAGTTCCAAAACGATACCATGTAGTTCATCTTATCGGCAGAAACCGTATTATAATAAAAAAACAAAACAGTATTATATGATAAACTCCTATATGAGGCGTTTATCGACAACAGGCGGAACGCTGAAATTAAAAAAAGGAACATATAA
>ERZ1673736.3417-NODE-3417-length-14999-cov-5.089668_pt1 | contig 14999 bp, 9 predicted proteins | sample MGYA00580212_ERZ1673736 | MGnify/ENA primary metagenome ERZ1673736 (study PRJEB41218, sample SAMN15661752) | gut metagenome | host: Homo sapiens | place: Canada: London | collected 2015-08-20/2019-03-30 | study: EMG produced TPA metagenomics assembly of...
TTCTTGTATCTTGTCTAACATAGTCGTATATATTTTTTATGAGTTGGTCTCTTGGGGTCAGAAACTCCGGTTCGATTGGGATGTAGAAAATTTGTTGCCTGATCTCTTCCGGTATATCGCATAACGTGAGGCGAACAGCATCCTTTTCCGTGGTGAAAATACACTTGTCCGGGATGCTGATCTTTTCGTATTCTTGGAGAATACGTTTTATATCGGTATCGCTGTAATTGTGATGATCGGGAAAAGCAATGTGATCAATCTGGTCCGTCATCTGTTTTAGATGTTCCAGGTAGGGAGCCGGCTGGGCAATCCCGGTGATACAGAGTATGGCAGTCTTCGGGGTTACCGGGTGGTGGCTATTCCCGTCGAGCGAACGTATTTCTCCGTATTTCATGGAGGAGAACAAAAGCTGTTGATAGGCTTTTAAATTCAAGTGTTTCAGGATAATCCGTTTCTCTATGGGCGAGATGTTCGTGGGGCATTTGGTTACGATGATATAGTTTGCCCTCTCCTTGGCATGAATACTTTCCCGAAGACGTCCCAAGGGCAGTAAATGATCCTCGTATATGGGGCGGTTGTAATCGATAAGCATGATGTTTATATCCGCTTTCACGTAGCGATGTTGAAAACCATCATCCAAGATGATTACTTCCGGTTTTTCCGGAAGTTGCATGAGCTTTTTGATTCCACGTACTCGGTCTGCGTCTACGGCTACGATGATTTCTGGAAATTTATTTTTTATCTGCATGGGTTCATCCCCGATGTCGTTTGCCGTAGAGGTTTCCGTGGCCAGAACAAAACCGGACGTCTTCCGTTTATACCCTCGACTGAGGCAGGCTACACGGTAATCATTTTTCAACTCGTTGATCAGGGATTCCGTGTGAGGGGTTTTCCCCGTTCCACCCACGGTGATATTTCCCACACAAATAATAGGAATGTCAAACTCATGGATCTTTAGTATACCCAAGTTGAACAAACGGTTCCGAATGCTGACCCCAATGCCGTACAGTACGCTTAAAGGCCATAGAATGAGATTTTTCAACACAATATTTCGCTTTAATTAAACGTGAGATCGTAAGGTATTCTGGCTACCATTCCTTTTATTTTTAACCACTCTTTCTGTTCCCGATAAGTATCATAGAAATCACCCAGTTCTGATTTTAATATGCTGGTTCTGATGCTTTGCGAGAAATTTAGAAGAATATCCTTGAAAGGACTGCGTTCTACCGGTAGTTCGATGAGCTGATAGTAGTCCAGACCTGCTTTGTTTGCCGCGATGGCAATGGCATCTTCCAGTCCGCCTAACACGTCAACCAATCCGAGTTCCAGAGCGTCCTCTCCTGTCCATACCCGTCCTTGTGCGATTTCGTTTACCGCCTCTTTACTCATGTGGCGTCCCTGGCTTACCCGATCAAGGAAGGTGTCGTATCCCCGGTTGATGTAAGTCTGCATCACGTTGCGTTCGTACTCCGTCAAAGGACGATCACTGATTGGGATAGGTAACGGGTATCCGCCGCCGAAATCACTGTGCTCGTTGGTTTTCACCACGTCAGAAGAGATGCCAAGTTTATCTTTGATTAGCTCTTCTCCACTAAATAGCAGTCCGAATATTCCGATGGATCCCGTAAGGGTTGTCGGGTCGGCCACGATGGTATCTGCTGCACAAGAAATGTAGTATCCACCGGATGCGGCCACGTTACCCATGGAGGCAATGAACGGCTTCGTCTGTGCGGCGAGTTGTACCTCTTTCCAGATAATGTCGGAAGTCAGTGCACTACCTCCCGGGGAGTTTACACGCAACACGATCGCTTTGATATTTTTGTCTTCACGTGCTTTCCGGATGGTTGTGGCCAGTTCCGGTCCGATACTTTCCGGTCCCTGTTGGAATTCAATGTTTCCTTGAGCGTAAATTACGGCGATTTTCTCAGCGGCAAAATTTACGGTTGGGAATGTGACTTTCGTGTAATCCTCGAAACTTGTTAAGGATAGTTTTTCGTTCTCTATCAACCCACATGCCTCACGTAGTTTGTCAAGCATGGCATATTCGTAAAGGGCTCCGTCAAAAAATCCTTCTTTCACAAATTCTTCTACCGGGTAGATTTTGAAATCATCGGTGATTCGATTGATTTTTTCTACCGGGATATTTCTGCTGGCGGAAATACCTTTCACGATGTTACCCCAAAGAGAGCCTAAATAAGTCTGCACCTGTTCCCGGTTGGCATCACTCATGTGTGTTTCGATGTAAGGTTCCACGGCTGCTTTGAATTTGCCGACACGAATGACTTCCGGTTGTACACCGATTTTTTTCAAAAGGTCTTTATAGAAGGATATATTTGCGCTCATTCCGGTTAACAGTAACGGGGTTTCGGGGTTAACGAAAACGCTGTCAGCAACTGTAGCCAGGTAATAGCTTTTCTGAGAATATCCCAAGTTGGTATAACTGTAAATGAATTTGCCGCTTTGCTTGAATCTCAACAAGGCATTACGAATCTCCTCAATCGTGGCAAGAGCCCCGAAGTTAGAGTTGATTTCGGTCAGGTCCAAGTAAATGCCCCTGATGCGGGAATCCTTGCTGGCGTTGTCAATGTATTCAAGTATTTTATTTAGCCCGATTTGTTTTTCGGAATTCATGGTCGTTAAATTGAAGTTCTGTAATGGGTTCTCCGATGCTCTATCCGGGATTGCAGTCTTCAGTGATAGTTTCAGTATCGTATTGTCCTTGATCTCAATCGATGGACTGGAGAAACTGGCGATGGCCCCTACGAGTCCGATGAACACGAAAAACAGGATAACGTGTACGATAATAATACCAACAATGGTTGCTAACAAGTATTTCAGAAAGCTTTTCATATGTGTTGTTTTAAATTATTAATATTCCCGGGTAAAATGTCGATCTACAAAATATGAATTATATTGTAAATCTTGTTTACAAATGTATGGATATAATTTCGGTCATACAAAATTTTAATTGATTTTGTCGATTCGGTTTATGAAGTTCACAACTTTTTCCCTTTTCCCACTCCTCTTATAAATAGTAATGTACAAAACGGAAAGGGGGCTTAAACTCTCTCTTTTTCTAAGCTCAAAGAAGTTCTCCAAAAACGTTTCATAAATTTGTAGTTGCTTGTTGACTCTACAAATTTCCATTTTTGTAACCTTTTTTGCATTATATGTTTTTTTTATACTTTTGCAGCGTCAAAAGTTCAGTTCTATATTCTGTATAGATTTTGATTAAAAGGGAATCAGGTGAAAGTCCTGAACAGTCCCGCTGCTGTAAGTTCTTCTCTCAAAAGAGATCGTGTTTTGACATTCTTTGCCACTGGATTACTCTGGGAAGGCGTCAAAATGGAACGAGTCAGAAAACCTGCTTTTGGCGAAATAGTGGATTTGTACGCCTGCGGGTTACAGGGTAGAATCGAAATTGATATTTGCATCAGTTGGTGTGTACTTGCTCGTTTTCGGGTTACTATTTCCACGTGATATGTTGAATTAAACAATAATTTAATGTTATGAATTACAGATTGTATTTTGGGTGTTATCTTTTTTTGATTGCTCTTCTTGGTTTAGGAGGGTGTGATAATGTAGGAGATAACGATGAAGAAGAATTTTCCGTTTCAGGTAACGGAGTATTCATTTTGAATGAAGGAAATTTTAATGCAGGAAACGCTACGTTGTCGTATTATGATCCTGTTGAGAAAAGTGTGGAAAACGGTGTTTTTTACCGGGCAAACGATCGAAAATTGGGTGACACGGGACAATCCATAATGATTTACGACGGGATGGCTTATATTGCAGTGGAGAATTCCGGTATCATTTGGGGAATTGACGTGACTACTTTTAAAGTGTGTGGGCAACTCACAGCTGAGGGGACTAAGATAATCAATCCTCGATACGTGCATATCGTGAATGACACCAAGGCTTACGTGACGGATTTGTATTCGCCTTACGTGAATATTTTTAATCCGAAGACATTTAAGTATATCGGGGCAATACCTACAAGGCAACTTTCTAGCCGTGGATATAATTCCACTGAAGAGATGGTGCAGCACGGGAAATATGTTTTCACAAATTGTTGGTCATACAGCGATAAAATATTGGTGATTGATACGGAAAAGGATGAAGTTTGCGATAGCATCAAGTTAAGTAGTCAGCAACCTAAATCCATGAAAATAGATAAATACGGGAAATTGTGGGTGATTACCGATGGGGGTTATTCCACAACCGGAGATGTTTACGGGGATAATATACCGTATTTGTATAAAATCGATGCTGTAACCTTGAAGATTGAGCAGGAGCAGGCCTTGGATACCGATGAGGCCAATGTTCAAATAGCATTAAACGGTAGTCGGGATACGCTTTATTTGATCAATAACGATGTCTATCGTATGGCCGTAACGGATGCACATTTGCCTGTTCGTCCGTTTATTGCGGCAGAGGTGGATAAGGATGGGAAAAAACATAAACTTTACGGTTTGAACGTGAATCCCGTTAATTCGGAAATTTATGTGGCTGATGCCGTTGATTATTCACAAGCCGGGATGGTTTATCGTTACTCTGCACAAGGCGTGTTGATTGATAAGTTCCGAGTAGGTATTAATCCGAATTCATTTAGTTTTAAGTAATAATAGTGAAAAAATGAGATGTAGTATTTTTTTTGCAGTACTCTTGGTAGTACAGCTCTTTGCTTCATGCAAAGACGACAACGAGTCGGAGATGAGAGAGGGGCCGGTGATTACGCTGGATGCCGAATCTGCCCGTTATCGGGTAAAAGAGGGAAGGGATCTCGTGATTACTCCCACGTATGATTATGTGGATGAGGCTTCTTCTTACGTGTGGAAGTTAAATCAGAAAGTAGTAGGACGCGAGTCCTCTTATACTTTCAACGAGGCCGTGGCAGGAGAATATTTTCTGAAATTGCAAGTGATGAATGATTACGGTGTGGCTGAAGAAGAGTTGAAAATCACGGTGCTACCGTTGAATGCTCCGATGATTTCTCTCTATGTTCCGGAGGAAGGATTCAAGACCATACAGAATCAGGAATTGGTTTTCGCCCCGGAAGTGGAGAATGGAGAGAATGCCACTTACGTTTGGAAAGTGAATGGAGTGCAGGTCGCTTCAACTTTGACATACACTTTCAAGCAGGCAGAAACGGGTACTTATCAGGTGTCTTTAACGGCTTCTTCCGATGACGGAGAGGATCAATTGGAATTTGTTGTGAATATTTGTGATCCCTCAGAATTGCCATTCTCATGGAGTTTCCCGCAAACGGAGTTTAACTTGTCAGAGGGACGTTCTGTGAAAGTGAAAGCTTATCTTATTGAAAATGATTTTGGCGGTGTTTACACGTGGACTTTGGATGGGAACGTGGTGGGCGAAGGTGCTGCTACGGAGTATGTCTTTGAGGGAAAAACGCAAGGAGTTCACCGGTTAGTTTTGACGATGAAGAATGAACACGGTACCGTAAGTCAGGAATTTTCAATGAATGTTTGTCCGCCGGAAGGTACTTATAGGAAACTTCCTACAAGTGATAGTCGGGCGTTGATTAATCGGGTATATGAATTTATGCCGGCTCCTGGACATCAGGTAAATGGTTACATGTATGGGGCTTCTTATCCTGCTAATATTTCTCATGCTGCAGTATGCGACACGATCATGAATCGTTTCGAGCGAGGGCTTTCTCAAGAACCCAAAGAGTGGTGGAGTATTTCGTTGGGTGCTTGTGGTGGTTACGTGATTGTAGGTTTCGATCATAGCGTGGAAAACAGTGGTGATTATGATTTAATCATTGGTGGTAATCCTTACGGGTATCAATCCGAACCGGGTATTATTTGGGTAAGTCAAGATGAGAATGGTGATGGGTTGCCCAACGACACGTGGTACGAGTTGAAAGGTTCCGAATATGGCGGGGAAAATCAAATTTTGGAATATGCAATTACCTATTATCAGCCGACAAAGAAGCAGGTTGCTATCAAGTGGACGGATAATTTGGGTAAAAGCGGTATCGTTCCGCACATGACGTATTGGAATCCATCGGATTCTTATTATCAGTCGTGGTTGCCTTCAGGATCGGTTACTTTCTATTGCTCTCGCTTGGTCGATCATTCTACTTACGTGGATGGTTATTCTTCAATGCCGGCTTACCCTTGGGGATACACGGATAATTTAGGATCTGACTATTTTAACGGTATTGCCGGACATGCCGGATATTTTAAAATTTCTAATGCGGTGACATTCGACGGAAAGGCGGCCAACCTGAAATACATAGATTTTGTGAAAATACAAACTGCACCGGTGGGATATACTCCAAATTTGGGAGAAATTTCCACGGAAGTGAAACCGATATTTGATTACCATTTATATAAAGAATAGTAGTGATGTTGCGTATTGTCGTGAATGTATTGTTGCTTGTGGGAATCTCTTTAGGAGTGAAAGCTCAGGAAAAGGGCGTGGCTTATGAATTGAAGCTGGATTCTGTTTCTGTTCTTGGAAAACGACTCTTGAAAAATATAGGGATTCAGAAGACTCGTTTGGATACGGTCGTGTTGCACGATAATATAGCTCTTTCGTTGGCGGATGTTTTATCCGTGCATTCAACGGTATTTGTTAAGAGTTACGGACGAGCCACGCAGTCCACGGCTGAATTCCGAGGAACCTCGGCATCACACACGCAAGTGTTGTGGAACGGGATGAGAATCAACTCCCCGATGATTGGGACCGTGGACTTTTCCATGATTCCTTCCTATTTTATCGATGATGCAGCCCTTTATCATGGAGCTTCGTCAATTGGTTTGATAGGAGGTGGTTTGGGAGGAGCTATCGAGTTGAACACGAAACCTGTTCAGAACGAGGGAATCCAAGCACAATACATTCAAGGCATCGGTTCTTTTGATACTTACGATCAATTTTTGCGATTAACGTACGGTAACGATCATTGGCAGGCATCCTCTCGAGTAGTTTATTCTACGGCGGAGAATGATTATAAATATACCAATTATGATAAGAAAACAGATGTTTACGAGAATGGTGTTCTCGTGGACTCTTACCATCCGGAGGAACGAAACAAAAGCGGTTATTTTGATGACTTGCATGTATTGCAAGAGGTGTATTACCGCACGGATCGAGGCCACCGGTGGGGAATGTCTACTTGGTTCACCGCCTCCAAACGGGGATTGCCTTTTTTGAGCGTGGATTACAAGCAGGATACGGAATTTACGAACGAACAAAAAGTCCATACTTCACGTACAGTTTTGTCGTGGGACTATTTCTGGGATTGTTTCAAATGGAGTGCGAAAGGGGGATATGTTTATTCCGATATTGCTTATGATTATTTCTCGAAGCGTAAAGACTTTGTGTCCATGGATATTACTCATTCCCGTTGTTACGTGAATACGTGGTTCGGGCAATGGGCCATGGAGTATTCTCCCTCCTCTCAATGGTTCTTTTCTGCGAATGTGGATATTTACGAGAATCAGGTGAAAAGCAAGGATAAAAGTCCTTATCACATAGGGGATAATTACGACAAGGAACGTTTTGAAGGGATGGCTTGTTTGTCTGCACGTTGGAAACCTGCGGAGTGTTTGGCTGTGGCTGTTTGTTTACGGGAGGAAATGTATGGGGAAAATGCAGTTCCGGTGGTTCCCGCGTTGTTTATAGATTATGTCATTTCTAAACGTTGGAATTTGGTGGCAAAGGCATCCATTGCTCGCAATTACCGTTATCCATCATTGGACGATCTGTATTTCCAACCGGGAGGTAATCCCGATTTGGAACCGGAACACGGCTTCACCTATGATGGTGGTGTGGAGTTCCAGATTGCTTGGAAATGTTATTTATTGAAGGGTAACGTGGTTGCCTTTAACTCCTATATTGATGATTGGATTCTTTGGACTCCGAACACGAAAGGATTTTGGCAGCCTTCGAACGTGCGGGAGGTACATAATTATGGAGTGGAGATGACGACCGATAACATGTTTGTCCTTTCGAAAAATGCAAAATTGAACATTTCAGGCAATTTCGCATGGACTTCCTCAAAGAATTACGGGGAGAGAATCAATTCCAACGATGCTTCCTACGGGAAACAGTTGTGTTACATTCCGGAATATTCGGCAGCAGTGACACCTCGTTTGTTGTGGAAAAATTGGATATTCTCGTACAAATGGAGTTATTACAGCGAACGATTCACTACCACCAGCAATGAAGTTTCATATATTACCGGACGTTTGAAACCCTACTACATGAGTGACCTCTCTATCGAGAAACGCTTTTCATGGAAATGGGTGGAATTGTCCGTGAAAGGGATCGTGAACAACTTGTTCGGTTCGGAATATGTTACCGTATTGTCTCGCCCGATGCCGAGGCGCAATTGTGAATTATTTTTAGAGATCAGACCCAAGTTTTTTGGAAAAAAACAGTAATATAAATCAATTGAAATGAAGAGTATAAAGTTATATCTATTAATGTTGCTTGGAACATTACTTGCTTTTAGTTGTTCCGATGATGATAATCTTCCTTTTGATGGAAGTGATAATTCGATCACTTCGTTTTCCTTGACAGCTCTCGATGGCGTGCGTTACTCGGGAGAGATAACTGGTGATAAAATTGTGGTGACAGCACCGTTAAACGTGTCTCTTTCTGGTGCAAAAGTGAATTTTTCTCTTTGCGAACAAGCTTCTATTTCTCCTGCTCCGGAGGAAGTTACGGATTGGGATACGGAACAGACGTTTGTTGTGACGGCTTATAACCAAGAAACCAAAAAATACACCTACAACGTGATGCGTACCGATGTTCCCAGTGAAGGCGAGGTGCGATTGGTCACCCAAGCGGATGTGGATGCTTTGGCTGCTAGCGGAGTAACCATTATCGAGGGCGACTTGATCATCGGAGAAAATAGTCTGAAGGAAGGTGCGGATACGATCAAGGATCTTTCGGCTTTGAGCGGATTGATTGAAGTGAAGCAAAATATTATCGTGAACAATTCTTTTGGCGGAACAAGTTTAAAGGGATTAGAAAACATTCGTTCTGCGGCTGGGATTTATTTTGGGAATACTTCCTCGTCATTGAATTGCCCGAATGAATTCGATGTTGAATTGTCCGCTTTGAAAAATCTGGGACAATTAGTGGTGAACTCTGCCAAAGTTAAGAGTTTGCATTTGCCGTCATTACGGGAGATCGGGTGGTTGTATCTTTGTGCCGCTAAATTGGCAAACGTGAATTTTTCTTCCTTAGAGAATTGTGTCACTAACTTCACGATGAATGCGACTAATACCGTGCTTGAAAGCATGGCGTTCCCTGTCTTGGAGAGTGTGGGTGGAGTCGTAACGTTACAAGATTACAAGGGTGTAAAAGAACTCTCTTTCCCGAAATTAAAAATGATTAACGGAACGTTGACTGTGAGTTCTTTGTCAGCTTTGAGGGCTCTTGAATTTCCGGAATTGAAGAATGTCGTTGGGAATATTAGCGTAAGTGGTGTGGAAGCACTGACGTCGTTCGGCATGCCTAAATTGGAACAAGTGAGAGAATTGAAAATTAATATGAATTTTTGGTCACCTCAAGTAGCCTTTCAATCATTGGATCTGCAATCTCTAAAGAGTGTGGAGGGTAATTTCACATTTGATGGGAATGCTCTTAATGAAATGAGCACATTGGAATTGCCGGCATTGGAACGTGTTGCCGGAAAATTTTTGTGGCAATATTTTCATGGGGAGAAGGTATCTATTCCAAATTTGTCGGATTGTGCTAATATGGACTTGTTCTATTTCGATAAAGTGAAAGAATTGGATATTACTTCTGTGGAGAACTTGCAAAATTTGCATCTTCTTGGATATAATGAGTTGATAAATATAAAGACTCGTTCTTCGATTGGAAATTTGACTTTAAATGCAGGTAATAAGGAAATGCCTCCGTTCCCGTTTAAAAATTTGCAAGAGATAACGGGAACTTTTCAGTTAAATAATTTTAATAGTAATTCAACCTATGTAATATCGGGAATTAAGAAAATCAATAACATATCCAGTATGGGAGGAAGTCAATTCCAAGATCTCTCTTATTCTGATTTGGAAGAGGTAGGTACTGCGACTTTTCAGATGTATCAGTTGAATTACCTGCGACTTCCGAAATTGAAGACCGTACGTGAAAATTTCACCTTCGGATCTATAAAGGAACTGAAAATTCTGGAGTTACCGGCATTGGAAAAAGTTGGGGGTAAATTCACCTTAAGCGGAATGAGTTGGATGCCGAGTGATTTCTCACAAATGGTATTTCCCGTGTTGGCAGAGGTGGGGAGTGTTGCGATCTCCGATTTGAAAGATTTGTCAGATTTTTCAGCCTTGAAAAATGTCGTGGGAACTTTGGACGCATCGCAATGGAAGGTATCCGGTTGTGCCTATAATCCCACGTTGGATGATATGAAAGCGGGGAAATATATCCCGGAAAATTAATTTTGTAAATAATGTATGATATGAATAGTTTGAAAAATAGATTCTTGGCTTACGCGCTCGTCTTGTTGTCGAGTGTCATGATGGTGTGGGGATGTTCGGATGACGATGATGATTTGCCTTTCTACGGGACAGATACGCATTTTCTTTCTTTATCACTTACCTCTGCGGAAGGTAAAGTATATGAAGCTGCCATAACGGATAGTACATTAGTACTTTACGTGCCGAGTAATGTCTCTTTGGAAGGGGCTAAAGTTGCTTACGAGATTTGTGAGCAGGCGAGTATTCTCCCGGATCCGGCAACAATTACCGATTGGGATTCGGAACAAGTTTTTCGATTGATAGCTTACAACGGAACGGTGGAACACTACACGTTGAAAATCGTGCGGGAAAATGTCTATTCGGAAGGAAGCGTGACATTGAATACGCAAGCTGAAGTGGTTGCTTTTGCTGAGTTGGGAATAAATATTGTTGATGGGAACTTAATTATCGGTTCTATGTCCATTGAGGATGATCCGGTTATTACCTTGTCTCCTTTGAAAGGGTTGACCTGCGTGAAAGGGGCTATTATTATTCGGGATACTTACACGGGGAATAGTCTGTCCGGCTTGGAAAACTTGCGTGAGGTGGGAGCTATTATGATCGGTACGCAAGAGAGTCGTAGTGATATTGCCACGAAGATAAATATCGATATGCCGAAATTGGAAAAGGCCGGAGATATTATTATGAATTCCAATTGCGTACAAACTTTGTCACTGCCAATGTTAAAACGTATCAGTAAGTTGTACATGGACAGCAAGAGTTTGGAAGAGATTACCCTACCCCAGTTGGAGGTGTGTACAGGCGATATCGAACTGGGAACTAACGCGAATAGGAATGACAATCTTGTACGGTTGCTTTGTCCGAAATTACAACGTGTGGGAGGAAAATTTGTGGTGCAATACATGAGTGAATTAAAGCAGATAGATCTTTCTTCTTTGTCGGAGGTGGTTGGTAATCTTTCATTTTCAAATTTGACAGTCGTGGAGGCCTTGGAAGCCGAAGAACTGGAGAGTGCAGGAGGCATCGAGATCGTGAATACTTATACGCCTGTCCGTATCGTTTTTCCGAAATTGGCAGTTGTGAATACCTTTAATATTTTTGCTACTGCGAATAATTATGAAGCGGAGATATTGGATTTTTCTGCTTTAACCGAGGTAAAAGGTGCTTTTACATTGTCAGCAAAAGCGGTTAACTTGCCTGTGATTTCTTTCCCGAAATTGACAACCATCGGAGGGGCAGCCAAGATTACTGCCTTGACGGCTTCATCGGATATTCAATTCCCGAAATTGACTAAAGTGAATAACTTAACTTTTGATCAGTTGCTTGAAATTAAGGAACTTTTGTTGCCCGAATTGACCTCTATGGGGGATTTGAATGTGAATTCAATGCCTGAATTAATTACACTTTCTTTACCTAAATTGACCTCTATCGGATCTATTTCGTTGAGTGCATCTGCGAAATTAATGAATGTCAGGATGCCGTTATTAATGGATTGTAAAGGAATCTCGTTGACTGGGTTGGCTGGCATGGAAGAATTTCAATTCCCGGAAGCATTTGCTACTTCATTTTCCGGTTCTGTTACTATTTCCAATTGTAAAAAATTAGCTCAAGTTTTGGGACCTAACGAGTACAAAGGGGCTGTTGCTTTAACTCTTGTGAATGGAGAAGGGACAATTGTCCCGAAATTTGTTGCCACTGATGGAACTCTTGTACACATGAAAGGTGGTTTTAAGGTAAGCTCGAATGGACGTACCGGAGACCTCGAAATTGCAGGTATTCAGTCTGTGGGTGGAGCTTTGAATGTTTCTTGTTCCTCTACTTGGGGAAAACCTAAAGTTCCATTCCGAGTATCTTTCCCGGACTTAGAAAAGTTAGAAACATTATCAATGAGCAATTACGATGGTATGGTTGAATCATTTGAGGCTCCGAAATTGACATTAGTGACGGGAAATCTCTCGTTCAATCAAATGAATGCCGTGAAAGCCTTTAATTTTCCTGCATTGACAGAAATTCAGGGGGATTTTACCTTGGGAGGAGCGACTTATCAAAAACTTCCCCTTTTAAAAAATTTGGACGGTTTCAGTGCTTTAACAACTTTAGGAGGAACCTTGAAGATTACCTATTGCACGGCACTTACAGATTACTCCGGTTTGAAGAACTTGTTTTCTAACTTAGATCTTACGAAATGTACGATTCAGAATAATGCTTACAATCCCACGTTGGAAGATATTGAAGCAGGACGCTTGGTACAGGAGTAAAGCGATCTTTTGTTTATGATTTTTTCTCGGTTTTGCTGTTACTTCTTTCGTCAGAAGAGTGCAGCAAAACCGAGATTTTTTCTATTTTGAAATGAAAAGTTGCGTTGGCGAGTAGAATCGGCCGATCCTTAAAGTTCTTATAAATATTTTTGTTGACATTTGTTTTTTTAATAGTTTTACGTGCAGAATCCGGTTGCGTTTCGAGAGGAGAATAAACTTTGCGTTTCGTGACTAAAAATGTTTGTAGCGAAAACTGTAACTCTTTAATTATACGACATGAGCAAATTTGAAGTTATTGGTGGGAGACGATTGAAAGGTGAATTGATTCCCCAGGGAGCAAAGAATGAAGCATTACAGGTAATCTGTGCTTGTTTGCTGACAAGGGAAGAGGTGATTATCAGTAATATTCCAGAGATATTGGATGTGATGAAATTGATCGATCTACTTCGGGGAATGGGGGTAAAGGTGGATAGACTTCAAAAAGGAGAGTATTCTTTCCGGGCGAACGCGATCAATTTCGATTACCAGGAAACAGAGGATTTTTACAGTAAAGCGGCTAGTTTGCGCGGATCGATCATGATTTTAGGCCCGTTGTTAGCCATGCACGGTTGCGGTTTGGTGCCCAAACCGGGAGGGGATAAAATCGGACGGCGTCGGTTGGATACCCATTTCCTCGGTTTCGAGAAATTGGGTGCCACGTTCGAGTATGATGCTATTTCAGGATGTTACAAGGCTTCTGCCCAGAAATTGCGGGGGACTTACATGTTACTCGATGAGGCATCCGTGACCGGAACGGCGAATATCATCATGGCAGCCGTGTTGGCAGAAGGGGTAACCACGATCTATAATGCCGCTTGTGAGCCTTACGTGCAACAATTGTGCCGGATGTTGAATGCCATGGGGGCCCGAATTTCGGGAATTGCCTCCAATTTGTTGACGATTGAGGGGGTTGAAAGTCTTGGCGGTTGCCAGCATCGTTGTTTGCCCGACATGATCGAGGTAGGCAGTTATATCGGACTTGCTGCATTGACTCGCTCGGAGATCACGATCAAAAATGTCGCTATTCCCCAGTTAGGTATTATTCCGGATGCATTCCGCAAGTTGGGGATCCGGATTGAGGAGCGTGGAGATGATTTGTATATTCCTCGCCAGGAGCACTACATGATAGAGGATTTTATTGACGGTTCCATCCTGACGGTTGCCGATGCTCCGTGGCCGGGCTTGACTCCTGACTTGTTGAGTGTATTCCTTGTTGTGGCAACTCAAGCGAAAGGGAGCGTGCTCATTCACCAGAAAATGTTCGAAAGCCGCTTGTTCTTCGTGGATAAATTAATTGATATGGGAGCGAAGATTATTCTTTGTGATCCGCACCGGGCCACGGTTATCGGGCAAAATCATGAATCCCAGTTACGAGCCACCAAGATGACTTCTCCGGATATACGTGCCGGAATCGCCTTGTTGATTGCAGCGTTGTCAGCCCAGGGGACAAGTGTCATTGATAATATCGACCAAATTGACCGCGGTTACGAGCATATTGATGAAAAATTGAATGCCATCGGTGCGGAGATCAGACGGATTGATTGAGGAATGATTTTTCTATGATCTCTGCTTTTAGCGTGTCCGTGCATTCAGAGAGAAGAGTGGTCATGTTTTTGTGAATGACCGGATGAATGAAATCCGGCATGATTTCGTTTAAAGGTGCGAGTACAAAATTTCGTTGTGCAAGTCTGGGATGAGGAACCGTCAGACGAGGAGTATTGATGACCCGGGAATCACAGAATAGAATATCTATATCCATGGTTCGGGAGCAGAATTGCGTGCCGGTACGAACCCGTCCCAGTTTTTGTTCCGTGGCTTGACATTTATCCAACACCTCTTCCGGGAGTAAATCGGTTTCGTAAGTAACAATTTGATTGTAAAAAGAGTCAGATGATTCGAATCCCCACGGGGCGGTTTCGTAAAGGGAAGAACAATGTTGGATCTTCCCTATGCTTGACATTTCCGTTATCGCTTCACGGATCAAGGCTTTTCGATCTCCTTGATTTCCCCCGAAGATTAAAGTGACAAACATCCGAAGTAATTTTAGGTTTAATGATTTTAGATTGAAAAAGCATTCAATTTAAAATCTACGATTAGTTGTGTTTTTTGTAAAATTGCTTCTTGTTGTTTTTCTGTTGCTTGTTGTTATTCATGGGTTTATTGTTCTTCTTTTGCAACAAGTCTTTCGAGTGAGAAAGGATCATGCCTTCCGGCATTTCGATATTGC
>ERZ1673736.3419-NODE-3419-length-14992-cov-4.950793_pt1 | contig 14992 bp, 13 predicted proteins | sample MGYA00580212_ERZ1673736 | MGnify/ENA primary metagenome ERZ1673736 (study PRJEB41218, sample SAMN15661752) | gut metagenome | host: Homo sapiens | place: Canada: London | collected 2015-08-20/2019-03-30 | study: EMG produced TPA metagenomics assembly of...
GATAAAAAAATTCTTTTTTCCGGTAGAATTTTTTGTTTTTCATCTTCTCGATCGTATACTGTAGATGTAAGCCTATAACGATTAATCATTCATTTCCTCCCAAATCTCTTCATCAAATACCGGTACAGCATCATAACGTCCTAATAAGTATTCTTTATCAATTTTTTTATCATATCGTTCTTTGTACCGATTCAGAGAATAAATTTGAGAACTATGATCTTCTAATCGTTTTATAAACCATATCTCATCTTGTCTAACCAAATCCAAATCCAATAAATTTGAATCATGTGTTGTTGCAATTATTTGACAATCCGCTTCTTCTGTAAGAGTATAAAAAAGTTCTAGAAATCTTCTAGTAAGATTGGTGTGAAGGCTTCTATCGATTTCATCTATAAAAATAACCCTATTTCCTTGATGTTCATAAAATAATGGTATCAAATCAAACAATCTTTGAGTTCCATCCGATTCGTCCGCATATTCAAAAAGATCTTGTGCATTTCCGTGATTTTGCATCATTTTTGTTGTAATGATATTACCTTCCTCATCTTTTCGCAAAGAATACACTTGATTGTTCACTTTAAACATAACAGGATCATCTTCTATATCATTAGAGATTCTAATTTTTAATTTTTCTGCATGTTCCTTAGGAATACCTTCAAAAATTCTATCAAATTCCATTTCTCCCAGCTTAGACTCAACTGATTCAATACCTGTATCAAAATATTTTAATATGCCAGAAAAAAACACTCGTATTTCTTCCTTTTCAACCAATTGATTTAAACCACTATATTGGCTTGTTGGGAACAAAATAATAATACTTTGAAACCACTCATAAACATCCCTAATTTCTCTGAGGACTCCACTGTTTTCGTTACTTCTTTCCGCAACATCACTTAAAACACTTTTTTTCTTCATAGATGGTGATATGTTTTTTCCGAATACATCTAGAAATATTTCCCACTTTATTTTTTCCGCTTCACTTCTATGCTTTACTTCGCTAAAAGTAAAATTAATGCCTTTTTCATCAATATCTCTATTAAAAATACAAGTTTCGGAACCATTTTTTTCAATTCGTACAAGCCACTCTGAAAGAATTTCTTTTGTTGCATACGAAATTGCAATTCCATAGGAATACTCTTTTCTCGATTGTGTAATTAATCTATACTCAAATACTCCTGGCTGCTTATATCCATCACTACTAATCCTAAAATATTTCCTGTTTAAGTCTACTTCCTCAAGACCGTCTAATATTATATCTCTAGAATAATCAATTGCTTTAATAAAATTGCTCTTACCACCCGCATTTGCGCCATAAATAAGTCCCGTTTTTAAAATCTTTTTTCCATTTCCACTTAAAATATGTTCTTTATGTCTAGCAACTTTTGATGCCATCATAGACATAGTCTGTGGATCCTTAAAAGATAAGAAATTACTTACAGAAAATCCTATAAACATATTTTTCTACTCACTTTCATTTTTATTTATATTATGGTTATTATATTGTGATTTATTCTCTTTTGTCAATGCTTTTTCTTTTCAAGTTTTTATTTATTTAGTAATTTCATGTGATTTTTTCTCTTTTTCTATTGACTTTACATTTAACTTATGATATCTTGTATTCACAGGGGTTAGCACTCTTTTTTATAAAGTGCTAATAGATAAAGGTAAAAAAAGATGGCCTCTCGACCACCTTTCATTCTGAATCTGCAATATACAAATTCAACATAGCACTTGAATCATAACATATATTCGCAGAGAGTTCAACAGAAATGTGCTGATTTTAATAGCATTTTACCTTTCCCAATTTTTGAGAAAGGAGGAACTCACCCATGTCATTCGATGGAGCTCTCATTAAAGAACAAGGCGTCACTTTTGCAATAGTTATTGTTAAGCCTAGCGTCCTTACCAGTGCAGACAAAGAATCAATCCGTCAAAATTTTTCTCAATATTTCGGATATGTTCCAACAATTCTTATGGCACAAAATAGCCGAGGCATTCCCACCTATGATGGTCGGAGAGATATCGTAAAGTTTCTTTCCCATATACATCCATCCAGAATTCCTTGGAAACACTATACTGTTAATTGATAGAAAGGACAATACTATGGCAAACCAACATGTAGTTCCCAATAATGGGCAATGGCAAGTAAAACGTGAAAATGCAGACCGTGCAACCAAAACTTTCAATACGCAAAAAGAAGCGATTGAATACGGCAAAGATATTGCAATGCGACAGCAATCAGAATTAATCATCCATGACCGCCACGGTCGCATTCGTGATAAAGACAGTTATGGAAATGACCCTTGTCCCCCAAAAGACACTCGTTTCTAACTAAATCACTTTAAGTCAAAAAGCGATATTGAATTTGTTCAGTATCGCTTTTTAATATTTTTTTAATTTATTGTATTACTACCCTAACCACAAATTCAGCTATTAAATTACATTTTGTCTTTCCACTTCGTTTCCATCCTCCCATCATCATGCACATACACTCCTTCTACATACTCCTCCAACATCTCCCGTGCCAGCTTCTCATAACCGAGATATTCTACCATCTGTTCCACCGGAATATTCTTTTTCAGCAGGACCTCTTCCTCATTTCTTACAAGAGCTTCTAATTCCTGAATTCGTTTCTGTAACTGTTCTTTTGCCAGTTCTATCTGCCCTCTGGCATCCTGAAACTGCTTTTGATCCAGTTTACCTTCATGGAACTCTTCGTAATTCTGTAGGTGTTGTCTTTTGAGCTGCGCCTGTTTTTCTTTACAATCAGTGATTTCGCCCTGATACGTCCGTATCAGATTCTGATATTTCTGACGCAAGGAAGCATCCATCTGTTCCTGACTGATCATTTCCTGTAAATGTGCTTTTATTTCACTTAGAATAAAGACCTCCAAAATTTTGTTATCTGCTTTTCCGGCAAAACAGCCTGTATCTTCTTTCCCTTTGCTGTATGCGCAACTGTAAAGTATATGTCCATGCTGTTCCTTGCTCCCTGAAAGATTTCTTCCACAGTTTCCGCATTTCAGAAATCCACTGAAGATAGAAGTACTCTTAGCAAATTTGCTTTTTCTGGAATGGCGCAGTTGAAGACTCTGGGCTTTCTCAAATTCTTCTTTTGATACAATTGGTTCATGATGGTTTTCCAGCACTTTCCACTGGTCTTTTGGAATGGGAACTTCCTTTCCGGTTCCCGGATCCGGAATCTTCGTTTTTCCGTAAACCATGCATCCAATATAGTTTTTATCATTAATGATTTTCCTGACCATATCAGCCGTCCATTGAAGGTCTTTCGATGCCGCTTTCCGGCGATCCACTTTCTGGCGGCTGCTCATAGACTGAAGCGGTGTAGGAATACTTTCCACATTAAAAACCCGACAGATTTCTGTTTTAGAATAACGTTGATTTGTCAATTCAAATACTCTCCGTATTACCTTTGCTTCATCTTCCACAATTTGAAGTTTTGTCTTATCATCTGGATTTCTTCGGTAACCATATGGGGCAGAGCCACAGCAGTATTCACCCAGATTTCTTCTGGTACTGACGGCGGCTTTCACTTTCACTGACTGATCTTTTACATAAAAATCTGCAATCAACCCTTTGAACTGGACTTCAATATCAGAGCTTTTCCCTCTATAATCCAGAGAATCGTAATGGTCCGAGACTGAAATAAAACGGATACCCATAAAGGGAAAAACCTGTTCCAGATATGTTCCCATTTCAATATAATTTCTGGAAAATCTGGAAAAGTCCTTTACCACAATGCACTGCACCCGATTTTGTCTGACAAGCTGCAGTACCTGCTGCATTGCAGGTCGTTCCATGCTGGCACCGGAATATCCATCATCATAAAATTCTTGATAGGGCATAGCTAACAGTTCCGGAATCGCTGAAATGTAATCTTTGATTAACAACCTCTGATTTGTGATACTGTTACTTTCATTGTCTGTATCGTCTTCCATAGAAAGACGGTAATACCCGATGAGCAATCTGTTATCTGTCATCTGCCATCACCCCCTGAAATTTAAAAACGATTTCCAAATGTCCATCTCCGTACAGCGAGATGCGCTCTATCAATGCTTCAACCAGTTCAGCGTTCAGTCGGGAAGTTCCTTCCAGTTCCAACAGACTTCTAAGGAATTTTGCCTCTTCTTTCTGCTGTTTCTGCAGCATATGTATTTTCTGTTCCAACGTCTTTCTTCGTCCTTGGAAAAATGTTTCCCATTCGCTGCATTCTTTTTTGGCATCAAGGTATGCTCGTAAAGAAACCTTTCCTTCCTTATACATCAGAAAACTCTGAAACGATTGATCTGATATCTTCTGATAATCTGTTTCCATTTTATCCAGTTCTTTGCGAATAATAGCAAGCTGGTCTTCCAGGACTGATCTGCTGATTGCGGTCATATCCTTTTTCTTTATTTTCAAAAACTGCAACTGTCTTGAAAGCTCGGAACGGACAATTTTTTGCAGCTTATCTTCGGAAATATTCTTTGTCTGGCACCTTCTTTCATCCTTATAACGGCTTGCCTGACAAAAATACTCCACATGCTCTCTGGCTCTACACGTCGTCATTTTTCTCCCACAATCACCACAGTAAAACACATTATAGAATGCCCTGTCTTTTTTATCCCATCCGACATAGCTTCTTGCTTCTTTCGCAGCCTTTAGCCGGATTTGTGCCTTATCAAACATATCTCTGCTGATAATCGGCTCATGCGCTTCGGGAGAGATAATCCACTCCCTTTCATCCACAAGATCACACCATTTCTCTCCTCTAGAAAACCGGGATTTATACTTATGCTGTACCAGATCTCCATAATAATTATTTCTGGTAAGCACCGCCCGGATAGAAGAATTTCCCCATTGATGAAGCACTTCTCCATCCTGGCAGTACACATGATGATATCGGTTATAATCGGATATCCGATGAACACCATTCTCAAAAAGCCCGTCAATAATCCGATTGATAGGCATACCGTCTGTATATTGTTCAAATATTCTTCGCACAATTTCTGCAGTTTCCGGATCAATGACAAGTTTTCGGATTCCGTTTTCATTTACAGAATGATATCCATAAGGAGCCATACCTCCTACATAACTCCCATTCTTTTGGCAAGCCCGTTTGGAAGCACAGCATTTTGCAGAAATATCTTTTGCATATGCATCATTAACAAGGTTTTTGATATTCATAGATAATTCCTGACTGTCAGCATCTTTTGCAAAAGAATCGTAATGGTCACACACAGAAATAAACCGTACTTTCAAAAATGGAAAAATCTTCTCCAGATAATCTCCAGTTTCAATATAGTTTCTTCCAAATCTGGAAAAATCTTTGACAATAATACAGTTAATTTGTCCTGCACGAATATCACTCATCAACCTTTCAAAACCAGGTCTTTCGAAATTTGTCCCCGTTTTTCCAAGATCTGTATAAACATCATACAGCACAAGTTCTGAATTTCTGTCGGCATTTTCATTCTGATGCCGAATAAATTCTTTCAACATTTCCACCTGTGTTTCAATCGATTCTGATTTTTTATCATCATGATCCACGGATAATCTGGCATAAATAGCTGTTTTATAGACTGACAACCGTGGGTATTCCAACTTTCGTCCATTCAGATATCGTTTTGCTGTTCTTGCCATTTATCCAACCTCTTTCCCTTTATCGGTCTGCTGTTCTTCAAAAAAGTTCTTAATCACTTTCATCTTCTCTATCATATCCTGATAACGAAGTACAATCATAATCCGTTTGTTTTCATATATATAGATTTTATCTACCGCCAGTGCCAGAAGCATCCGGTCTAATTCTTTCAGCTCTAACGATTTTTTCCACTCCTCCAGCTGAATGGTAGCAGCAACCCCATCTTCAAACATCTGTTTTACCATCTGCTTCTGATTTTCAATCATCATTTCCAGTCCTTCACATTTCTTACCATAAATGTCACGGAATTCCTGAAATTCTTCTTTGTTTATAATTCCGGCTTTCAAGTCATCATATAACGACACCCTTAGTGCGTAGCACTTATTGTATTCTTCCTGCAGGCGACTGATCTGCGTATCATAGTGAATGACCTGATCATATCTAATTTCCATCTCTTTCATTTCTTCCATTATCATTTGATAATCCATAAAAAGAGAAGAATACGTCTGAATCTCTTTCAATACAATGGTTTTCAACGTTTCTTCCAGAATGCTGTGTCTGGTACAATTTCCACCTTTATTTTTTGTCTGACAAATATAAAAAGCTTTTTTCTTTCCTTTATACTGATTCACTCTTCGAATCATGGGTGTCTTACAATCTCCGCAAAAAAGAAAACCGGAAAATAAATTGGCTCTTTTCAATGATTTTGAAGCTCTTCCATCATATTGAAGAAGTTTCTGCACAATATCAAAATCACTCTGGCGAATAACTGCCGGATGTGTATTCTCCACCCTTACCCATTCATTTTTCGGCTTATCCAGACGTTTTTTTACTTTGTAGCTGATACGTTCCTGTTTTCCCTGTACCATATTTCCAATATAAACCTCATTCGTGAGAATACGCTTAATCTGCACAGCAGACCATTTTGGAAATTCTGTGCTCTGAAATCCGGAATTATAGTTTTCTCCCAATGACTTTTTATACTCTTTCGGCGGTAATATATGACGTGTATTCAGCTTTTCAGCGATTGCCCCCAGACTTAATCCTTCAATTTTCCACACATAGATTTTTCGGATCACATTTGCCGCATATTCATCAACTACAAGGCAGTTTTTATTCTGTATATCTTTCTGGTAACCATAAGGAGCAAATGCTCCGATAAATTCTCCATTTTCCCGTTTCATCTGCTGATAGCTTCTTACCTTGGTAGAAATATCCCGGCAATAACTATCATTCACAAAATTCTTAATAGGAACCACGAGAGATTTTTCAGAAGTATCTGCCGTCTTGCTGTCAAAATGATCTGTAACCGCAATAAAGCGCACATTTAAAGCCGGGTAGATTTTTTGAATAAATCGCCCGGCTTCTATATACTCTCTTCCGAATCTGGATAAGTCTTTTACAATTACGCAATTCACTTTCCCAGATTCAATATCAGTTGTCATTCGTTTAAATTCAGGTCGGTCAAAATTACTTCCAGAGTAACCATCATCCACATAGATATCAAATATTTGGATATCCGTTTGACTCTTTACAAAGTTCCGAAGTAATTCCCGCTGACTACTGATGCTGTTACTTTCCGTCTTGGCACTTCCATCAATATCTTCATCGTCTCTCGACAATCGAAGATATAATGCAGCATCGTATGTGCATGACTCCTTCCATTGATTTTGCTTCATTTACATCGCTCCTAACCCATATTCATTGATAGAAGTCAGAAACCATGTAATCCGTTCATTTTCCCTGACTCCAGCTTAACATAACTTTTGTCGCTTTACAAGACATTAATACATCAACTCCGTCCTTTTTCTCAGATAATCCATTAACGCATCTGTTGCATCCACTTCCCCTGTCATTTTAACTACAACCACATATCCTTCATTTACATGAACATAAGGCTCATTACCGGACTTTTTTACAAATTCACAAATTTTATCAGAAATGTCCTGACTCATAATCGGATACAATTCATCAATCGCTTTCAGACCCTCTGCTTGTAAATTCTCTACCACTTCCTCTGGTTCTGCACCCAAATTACTTGCCATTGTCTCTCACCTCTGTTCCAACATATTCTTCGCACAAGTCGTCCTATTCCTTTTAGTTGTCAATGTGCAGCGGATTTTTACTCCCTCACTTACACAAACTGACGCAAAGAGAAAAACAAGCTGGTGAAATTCTCTGGTGAACAAATATTTTTAAAGATCTCCCCTAATTGTTTTAAATACCACAATATTTCCAGGGCAAGATTCGCCTATGTAATACAAAAACTCCATTTCATGGATTTTTGCATACTTGGCAACTCTTGATGGAGCATCCAGCGCCCCATACCCTCGGTAACTACACAATAGGATTATGTCCTTTGGCTTCCACAAAATCATGTGGGCGCAGCACCATATTTCATAGGCGATATTTTATACATACAGGAGACCTGCCACTGGCAGCTTTGTTGCATACAATAACATAAAAGCAAACAGCATCTGTCCAGTTGACAAATACTGTTTGCTTTCAATTTCCGTTTGTAATTTTTAATTTATAGATGAATCCCGATAGAGAAAAATACTTTAAAGTCCACACAACTCTCGGATATATATTTGGATTGTAGCTGACACGATCCAATGCTCGCTATTCCTGCGAACAATCAATCAGCTCGACAAACTAGAAGTTGAGGGTACCTTATGTATACAAAAATATCAACCTTCAAACTCTTTTAACTCGTCAAGTGGGTCTTTTGAAGTATCAATTCCCATACCATCCTTCAACCAATCTGCTTTACTGTAACCAGTTCCTGTCAATTCAAATATTTCGCCTTTATACCCTACAGCTTTAACCCATCCCCATTCTATAAGTCGGTCTAACGCCTCTATCCATCTTGCTGATTCTCTTTTTGAGTTATCAGCCATAAACTGCTTACCCGATGTAAAAATCTGAGTAGGAGAGCTAAGTGTCTGTATCTTTATGATTTGACCATCCCCATCAGCTGCATACACTAACAGAAAAGCCGATTCCACAGGAATGTTGCCAACATCATCTTGACCTACAACTGATTTATCTCCCTCTGGATTTCCAATATTTAATGTCTTATTTTCATCCCGAAACAATTTATTAATATCTTCATTCGTTGCTGTGGGAATTTCCTCCCAGGTTAACTGGTTACTCTCTAACTCAGTGAGTCTACTGCCAAATTGAGAAAACATCTCTTTCATATCTTCTAACATTTTCTGTTGATGCTCCACAAGCTCAACATTGGCCTTATTCCGTCCTTCTGCCTCTTCATTGATTACATCTACTATATCTCGATATCGAACCCATCCAGCATTATCATCAGCATAATTAATGGCATTCCTAAATGTCGGTGATGCCACATATTTTAAACAGTTTAGATCCGTGAAAAAGTCAACTGTATTTTTATCATTTTTAACTCTTTCTCTGAACTCATCAAGTCTTTTCATTTTATCATATTTTCCGTCTCCAGTATCCTTTTGACTTTCAGCAATAGCTGAAGATCGCTTAATCAATACAAGCACTGGTAGTCCCTTAGTTTTTGCATAATTGTATTCTTTCTCCGTGTAACTTATACCAGTTTCTTCATCGGTTGCTCCATACCGGCCTCCAATAACAAGAAGGTAAAAATCGCACTCATCAATCATCTTTGTTATAACATTCCATTGGCTTGTAGGAGCAGCATGAAATTGCTCCATTCCTACAGGGATGAGATTATTCTCTAGTGCTACACCTACCAATGCCTGTCTTTCTTCTTTAAGGTCTTCATAGGTAGAGCTTATAAAAATAGAAAACTTTCGTCTATTCTCCATATCAATATTCTCCTCGCATATTTATCTTTTATTATTTCACAGTATAATCAATTGCCTGGAAAGTCGGAATTTACCAATTCTACAAACACTGATTTACCAATGTATCTGGATGTAATTATACATTGCCGCCACAGGAAGCACAAGCACGTGTGCCGAAAAAATGTCAATTCTGTAATAGCATATGTTTTCGTTCTCTCCTTATCTGGGTTCATCCGCGAAGTATACATAAAAAATCAGATTTTTAATATATCTCATTCACATCCGATCATTTATCTGATAGATAGATTCGATATATCTCACTCTTACCCAGTATTATTCTATCAGTATTATTAGCGTGTCGTTTTAACATGTCTAGAGATGTCATTTTACACGTCCAGACATGTTGTTTCGACACGTTTGGAACCATTCATACCTTATTTTATCTTCTCATTGAATTTATATCCTACACCCCATACCGTCTGAATATAAATTGGTCTGGACTGATCCGGCTCGATTTTCTTACGGATTTTGTTAATATAGGCTGTGATATTGCGATCATCTGCAACGTAACACGCTTCCCACACTCTATCGTAGATTTGCCCCTTGCTAAATACCTGTCCCCTGTTTGCTGCAAGAAGTTCCAGAATATCAAACTCTTTACTTGTAAAAAATACTTCTTTATCATTCACAAGTACCTGACGCTTTGACGGTATAATCACTAAATCACCAACAAAAATATTATTGGTCTTATAGATTTCCTCTTGAGTAGTGTAACCATATTCCATTGCCAATTCTATTAACCTTCTGCAAAAATCTTCACTATCCTTTTCCATCTTAACCAGTATAATATCCACATCCAATCTATTCCCCTTCTTTACTTATTGACCAGTCCTAAAAAAGTATCGCATTCAATCTACCAGTCAACTCAGACATTCTCCCGGAAATCAATTCCGCTTTTCCTGTTTGCATAGTTCACGATTTGCCACAACTGTTGCTGCAGCCGCCGCAATCACATGACTTATGAGAACTGCAATCCAAATGCCGTTTAATCCATGTAATGAATTTGACAGTACCCATGCAAGGGGCATACGAATAATCAAATAGTACAATACCATGCAGAGCATACTTTTTGATGGTTTCCCCATACCATTTAAACTTCCTAAAAAACAATTCGTAACTGTATTTAAAACATATCCAATGCCAACGATCTTAAAATATACGTCTACAATCTCCGCCGCTGCTTCGCTATCAACAAATAAATATGACAGCCGATTGGAAAAGCACACGATCAAAACAGAAAAAATAATCAATATGACGGTACCATACTTTAAAGCTAATTTTATATAATCTTTGCCCCGGTCATATCTGGTGCCACCTACACATTGGCCTACAATACTTGTCAATGACATATTCAAAGCCATTGCCGGATAGAACAAAATTGTCTCCAGCTTCCCTGTTATTCCATAAGCTGCCAAAGCTGAGATTCCAAATCCTGTGACAAGTGACGTAAGAAAGCTTGTACTGATTGCGGGTATACTTTGCTGAAAAGCTGACGGAATCCCTTTTATGATAAACGGCACCACTAATGTCCGATCAAAATAAGACAAGCGAAGTTTAAAAAACTGTTTTTTATATAAATACGCAAGCATAAAAATGAGACATATGGACTGAGATGCAACAGTCGCAATAGCAGCTCCTTTAAATCCAAGATAATGAATAAATAACGGATCTAAAACAGCGTTCAGTAGGGTACAAATCAACATAGCAATTACCTGAAAAACACTATTACCAAAACTTCTTAAAACGGCTGTAAAGTAGCAATACAGATAAACTGCTAAATACCCAAGAACATAAATTGCCAGATACTGATAGGCAGATTGCATAATTTCATCCGTTGTATGTAACAAAACAAGAATTGGCTTCAAAAACACTTCAAGCAAAATCGTTACGCCAAAAGAAAAAATAATTGCTACCGTCAACGAGGTCATGATCATCTTCTCTGTTTTCTCTTTTTCATTTGCGCCAATTGCCTGTGACAAAAGAATAGACACACCATTCGTTGCGCCCATTGCAACGGAATTAAGAATTAGAATAATCGGTGTTGAATTCGTCAATGCAGCATATGCTGTTTCACCTAATAAATTGCCAATCCAAAGGCTATCCACAAGATTGTATGCCATATTTAAAAACATTGCTACCATCATCGGCAAGAACATTGCTGCCAAACATCTTTTTGTATTCCCATTTATGAAATCTATTTTTGTATTCATTATTTTATCCTCCTTTAATGAATGAATATTAGTCATTTAAGTTTCAAAATAACTCCCTACCACTATGGCAGGGAAATAAATTTATGTGTCAATCTATTTACTATGCAATATACAACATAAGCCTGTTCTTAAGAGAAACCTTTAATTAACTCTAACAGAAAAATGCGAATACGTTCTTCTCGTTCTTCAGGTGTAAGCTCCTGATTAAGCAAAATGCCCAACTGTCCATATACGCAAAAGGACGCTGCTGTTTCCGTATCTTGTATATGAATTTCGCCTCTTTCATTTGCTTTAGCAAGTAAATTTGACACGATAGGCTGCAGTTTCGAACAAATCTTTAAAGACAGTTGGTTGTGAAATTTCAAATTGCCTGTCTCATGACATATTTTTTGAGCATAGCTATTGTCATTTTCCACCTCTGCAAAGGTTGGCATCTTTTCGATAATATCTGCCAGAGACATTTGCTCATCCAAAACAGTGCTTATCTGTTCCACTTGTCTCCCGGCATATTGATCTAATGCTGTGTCAAATAATTCTTCCTTTGATGAAAAATAGCGGTAACAAAGTCCCTGAGCAACATTCATTTCTCTCGCAATATCTGAAATGGATGTTTTTTCATAACCTTTCTCATAGAAGACCTTCATTGCCGTATCTATAATCTCCTGCCTTCTTTCTTCTGGTGCTTTTGTTATTCTGGTCATAAATCCGATCACCTCTTTTCCCGTCCTTACCAAGTACAACATATCATACTTGTATAATAATGTCAATGAATTTTATTCATTCATTTTTAGATAATATACCTTTTTCGGAATAATAGATGATTGAGATTACACAACATTTCATTTGCCTATACGAAGATTAACTCTTCCCCGATAATCTCCATCGCACGAGCCTGTATGTTATTCATTTTCTGTATCCAAACAAACTGATTCTCATTTTTTAGTTCTTCTGTCACTCCTTCTGCTTTCTTCATTTGCTTCACAATTTGTTCAAAGCGTATTGTTGCCTGTTCTTCCACATCTGCTAAATGTTTGTCCAGCTTTCCAGTAAGAATCATGGACTGATACCATCCTGGCTTATACTCTTTTAGATAAGTTCTTCTGAGCATACCATATTTCCCTATGATTCTGATTTCCTCTGAACGCAATTCCAATTCAGGCAGCAAATAATCGCCCACTTGTCTATACGTTATTTCCAATAGTGTCTCCTCCTTCGTTATAATACAACTTAAAACCTCTGGTTTCTCGTTGAACTGTCAGGCAAAATCAAATACTCACTTCGTTCGTGCTTGATTTTCTGCTGACAACTCATGTTACATCATTGCTACAAACCTCTCATCAAACTGGATTTTCGATTCCAACCCGGGCAGATTTTCCTCTGAATCCATGGAAAGTGTTTCGTTTCTGTTTTGGGGAAAATGAGCGGAAACACTTGATTTTACTGGCTTCTATCAATGTAACCTTATTATAACGTCCTCCCCATACCCCATCTGATTGTTGGGCCACCGCTCAAATCCCGGCAGCTGCCTTGCCCCTTTTCTAAAATAAGCCTTTACTTTCTCCCCAAATAAATAACTATCATTACCCCGGACAATCCCCCACTCCATCAGAAGCGCCGCTGCTCCCGTCACAAATGGCGTCGCAAAAGAAGTTCCGGTGAAAGCCGCGTATCCGCCTCCGGCTGCCACTGTAGTTATATTTACCCCGGGCGCCGCAATATCCGGCTTAATAAGACTTGCATATCCATCTGACGCCGGAGCTCCCCGCCCTGAAAAATCTGCGTAGGTAAAGGTCAGAGCATCATAAGCTCCCACTGAGATTACCCTGGAAGCAGTGGATGGAATGGTTATGGTGTTCCGGGGTGTCGGGTTACGGAAGGCAGTTCCTGCAGTTAATACATTTTCACTGGGAAGCCACATTTCGTACCGTCCGTCTATGACCTTCCCTGCGGCAAGAACAATCTGCCAGATACCGGATGCAATATAAGCGTCTTTTGGAATCATATCAATAAATATTTCCTGATTTGTACTGTATGGACTGGGTTCTCCATAATATATAAGGATTTCCGTCTGCCCTACCGTAAACCTCTGCGGTCCCAGGATTTCCTGAATCGGCCCCACCCGGACGCCGGAAGGCGATACCAGTGATATAGCAGCCTCATCCGTGTAAGACTTCCATATTTGAATATTTAATGAAGTCTGCCTTTCCTGCACTGCAAGCTCCACGATTTCTTCTTCCCCTGAACGCAAAATCCCGGACGTATGACCGCCGCTCCTTCCTTCATTCCCCGCCCCCACACAAATGCATACTCTTCCAAGATTCGCCGCATCATCCAGATAACGCTCCAGAAGAGAAGTCCCATCATGTGATCCATAAGTATTTCCAAAGCTGATGTTGATTGCAAGCGGCAAACGGTACTCCAGGGATTTGCGAATCACATAATCCACTCCCTGCATTAATTCTGTCGTTCTTGGGAAACCTTCCTGCCTCGGATTTCCAAGCTTTACAATCACAAGTTCACTCTGCGGGGCAACCCCTGCATACAGACCGCCGCTCGCCCGCCCGTTTCCTGCTGCGATCCCGGCAACTGCCGTCCCATGTCCCGATATATCCTCACTGGGCACAATCTCCCTTCTCTGAGCCTGCGTCGGCGCCGCAAGGGCTTCGTTAATCCTTTCCCTGGTGTACTCCACACCCAGCACATACCCGCGTGGCGGTCCTGGTTCATTTCCCCGGGAGGATTCTGATTCATTTTCCCCTGCCACAGCTGTCTGATCCCACAGATTCAAAATCCGGGTGCTTCCATCTGCATTACGAAAATCTGCATTTGCATAATCAATTCCGGAGTCAATGACTGCCGTCAGAACCCCCTGTCCGAATAAAGAAAAGGGGGTGCCCTGCACTTCATTTATACAGGACACCCGCTTTCCATTTACCACCTGAAAAAACAATCTCTTTGGTTTCTCAATATACTCCACCTGCGGCAATGCCGCAAGACGATCTATCAGAGATTCACGAATGGTTATAACCGCATATTCATTCAAAAGTTCCACAACCTTGTCCGTCAGTTCCCTGACCGCTGCTAAATCCCCGGAATACTTAATAATCAAATCCCACTCCCTGTCAATAGGGTCGTATCCAACATCCAATTCCAGTGACTTCTCTCTTTCTTCTTCCGTAGCATCCAGTGCCAGGTTTAACAGATTCTCAGCTTTCTGGCTTTCCATCGTCTTTACTCTCCTCGTATAATAAGTTTGTAAGCAAGAAAACAGCTTGCAGACTTATTCTTTT
>ERZ1673736.3420-NODE-3420-length-14990-cov-5.515701_pt1 | contig 14990 bp, 20 predicted proteins | sample MGYA00580212_ERZ1673736 | MGnify/ENA primary metagenome ERZ1673736 (study PRJEB41218, sample SAMN15661752) | gut metagenome | host: Homo sapiens | place: Canada: London | collected 2015-08-20/2019-03-30 | study: EMG produced TPA metagenomics assembly of...
GCGAATACAGACGCTGGTGCAAAAACACTAAGACACATCATAAGACACAAGGATAGAGTAATCAGTTTTCTTATCGTAGTTGCTTTTTTCATATAAAAACCTCCTTTTCAGTTACCATTTTTTGTAAGGTTTTTTCGGTTTCGTTTTTGTTGTCCCCATATTCTGTATTGTGATCTGATCCATTTCATCTTTCGTGTATTTCTTTGATCCTTTTTTGTAATGCATACGACACCGATAAAGCTGTTTCATTTTATATTTTGTATAGAACACTTTACCTCTTGATGTAGCAGCTTTATACAGATATGCTGTATCAATGACTTTCCATGCAGTTTCTCTGACATAAGTTTTCGATGCCTTTTTAGAACTTGTAAATGTTTTCTTACAAGGAACCCAACCTGTACACGTAGGATAACTATATGGATCTGTTGGATACATAAAAACATTATCAACTACTCTTTTTTTTGCTTGTACAGTAGATGCAGGGGCAAAAAAGGTAAAACACATCATCAAACATAATGCCAGCGTAATTAAACTTTTTACATGAACTAACTTTTTCATGATTAAATACTCCTCTCGCTATTAATGCTATTACCATTGTTGATATAGACTAAAAAGTTTCTTAGTCCTAAGTCCAGTCTATCCTCCTTTCTATCTTCAATTTCTTTTTAAACCACAGTCAGCAATTTATTTTTCTTTCATATAAAAATTTCTAAATCTCTTCTTATGATATAAATATTATGAAGAAGAAACAGGCATTATCAGCAGTGAAACTTTGCGTGAAATGCTGACGGTAGATTAAAACCTGAGAATAATATATATTTTTTCTCTTATTCGGATTTTTTACTGAAAAATTCATAAATAAATCCTTTCCACATCTAAAAATGGGTACAAAAAAAGGACATTCTTTCGAACATCCTTTTCCGTACTCAATTTTCTATTTTTTAATAGTTACTTTTTTTCCAACACCTTTTGCTCTAAAAAGTCTCTTATAAGCTTTTAACTGTTTCTTTGGAACTTTAATTACTGCTTTTTTATTAAGTCCTTTAAATGCCTGTTTTCCAACTCGACTACCAGTTAGCTTGGAAGTTTTTACTTTAATTGTCCGTAACTTAGAACATCCATAAAATGTTCTTTTTCCTATACTGTTAACATTTGTACCTATCGTTACTTTCTTCAATTTTTTACAATTCTTAAAAGCATTCGCTGCAATCCCTGTTACTTTATATCTTTTTCCGTTAAGCTTTATTGAAGATGGAATAGTTACAGAAATAATATTTTTCTTAACAGGTTTTACATACTGGACTGTCTTTTTAGATTTGGAAATAATCTTGTAGTAGTTCCCTTTAACTTTCTTTGCCTTTGTGACGCTTTTTTTCTTTCCTGGTCTTGTAACTTTATTTGTCTTCATATTTTTAGACCATGTAATACGACCATTTTTTACTTCCAGTGCATATCCCCCGGCATAACAGTTTCCCGTATATTCTTTAGGAATATCTGATTTAGATTTCCAATTTGGAAGGGACAAAAGGGTATCTGTATCCACACTAATTATATCAGAAACCACATATTTTTTAGTTGCCTGTAAACTTCCTACTCTAACTGTTACTGTTGCAATCCCATTTTTCTTTGCTGTTATATTTCCATTAGCATCTACAGAAACTATGGATGGATTAGAACTATTCCATGAGGCACCATTATTGGAAAGTTTGCATAAGAAACGTTTTGCCCCAGTGTCAGGAATATTTTCCCATATACCTGGATGTGCGTTTCTTTTCTCTCCTTTTTTTATCACATCATAAGCATATTTTGGTGTCAAACAATTTTCATTAGCATCTACAATTAAATAGGTATTCGATGAATCAATATACAAATCCATCTGAGTCCGAACAGTTTTTCCATTATTTACATATGGATTGTAATTTGTAGTATCATGTTTGCTATTATTGTATAAGAAACAATAAGAAACATTGTAACGACTTCCATTATTCAACTCTCTAGGAATACTTGTAGGATTATCTGTAGCTATAATTCCTATACCTATTTTAGAAGAAATGTCATCATCTTTATAAAGAAATTTTCCTAACTTTGACACATGTTTTGTAATCGGTTCTTTTCCCTTAGTTGTTTCTTTCCATAGGTTATCCTCATATTCATCATAACCATCTACATTACCTAATATACCAACCCTTTTATATATGTATCTATCATTATAAATCTCTGGCTCACTTACGGATGCGTCTCCACCCTGTTTTTGTAATGCTATATTCATTGCTGCTTCCGTAAGAGTTGCATCCATCTTTAAATCCTGTAATCCATTACTTCGTCTTTCTTTGTTTATCTCCTGCAAAACTTGCTCCGCAATTCCATAAAATTTTTTTACATCAACTTTTGCCTTTACCGTTGCAGCATTTGCATGAATTGTTCCTAGTCCCATTAAACATACAAAAGCAAGTAATGTCAGTAACAAATGCCCTTTCTTCATCGTTTTTTCTCTCATAACTTCCTCCTGTTCCGTACCGAATTTCGGCACATTTATAAGTAGATTTGCCGGAGATTTTCGGTATATTTATCTATCATATCACTCCATCTCCAACTTTTATGTTTAGCTTTAATATATCACATTATTTTTCACTATTCCAGTGTTCCAGTCTGCTTTTTTCAGAATCTTTTTTACGTTTATGTGTACCGAATTTCGGCACATATTCCTGACAAAATTCTATGACGCACCATGTCAAATCTATACAGAAGATTAACACGATACACCCGTATAGCCAATGCTTAATTTTCCACAGATCATAAAAATAAGTACACAATAGATATAACAACAAAAATATCTGTAAATGACAAAGGCTCCTTCTTTGTTCACTATTCTTTATCGCTAAAAGAATCGGTGATATACTGACCAGAATACCGACCGTTATAATTAGTCCTCTTTTTAATGACAGACCTTCACACATTACATCTGTTTTTATATCCTCGATTGCTGGCATTAATGTCATAATCGAAAATCGAAATAAATGAAATGCAGCACTCATTCCTATCCCGATGGATACTAATATTCTGTCTGTTATTTGTACAATGTCCATGCCATCACCTCTGCTTTTTAATCCGTGCCGAATTTCGGTACAAAAAAAGCAGAAGATTGTGTTCCTTCTGCTTTTCTTTCTTCTACTATTTAAATCTAATTTACTGATTTTATTATAACACAGCTCTTTTTACCTTTCTACTGACACTTACTGACACCTATTTCTTCTCATAAGGAAAGAATTCGCATTTAATCTGCCGGATAGATACAATCATTTTTATGAAATCATAAACACTTGTAAGTTCAACTTTATATGTGCGACCATACTTGTCAAACATATCGAGCAGAAAATAGTCTCCTGTATCAATGATTATATTGTTAAAGACGTTCTCTTCCGAACATCTGTCCATGACATCTTCTATTTCATCTTCAATGCTGTTTATAAAATCATACATTGGGACATTAATCGTCCGAACTGGGATAACCACTCTTCTTGTTGCATCACTGCAGCTAAGCAATATTTCATATTCGCACTTATATTCCCCTGTCCCCAATATTATATTATCTACATATTCATTTACAATGGTCGGTTTATATTTACTGCTTTCTTTTATATCGTAAATAACATAGTAATCTATGACTTTTCTCTCTGCAAAATCCTGTTCCATCAGGATTACTGTATGGGGATATTCCAGTAATGTTGCCCGTTTTCTGATCTCAAAAAATTGTTGTTCTTCAAAATGAGATTCTATCTCTCCCGTGTCCAGAAATTTTCTCCCCACCTTTAATCCCCATATATCGGGGATTGTATATTCATTTTTTGTAGTTAATTCGATTGTATTTTTTAATGGCAGTCCTGCTTCTTCAAAATTTTCTCTTGCTATCCCTGTAATATTCATGTCTCTCTCCTTTTTAATTGTGCCGAATTTCGGTACGTTCTAAATTCTTTGGAAATTGTGCTTTCCATATATCGTATTCTTCCTGTGCTTCTGATACAGGACAACCGTACTCTATGCTAAATCTACTTCCATTATATCCAGCCATCCTATTACAGTTTTCTAAAAAACTGGCATATTCCCTTGCTTCCATTTCATTCACAAATCCAGCCTTTAACTTTTTTATTCCATTATACTTCTCATAGATTTTCCATTGAAATTCTCCCGTTGTATTTCCTTTCTTTTTTATATACTCTTCTTTTTTCGTTGCCCATTCTTCAAGATATTCTATCAGTTTCCATATATCTGTATTATCTATGTCAAAAGTTAAACGTATCTCCCTATCTGTCTTTTTTATATCCATTTCGTATTTTTCTTCAAGATAAAATAATGCTCTGATAGCATCTTTTTCCGTCTGGATATCTATATCGTTTAATGCTGACATATCTATATCCAGAGCTTCTGCAATCTTCCTCCGTATATCTGTTTGGGGAGCCATCATATTTTTTTCATATTTTCTTATACGGGAATCCTCTGTTCCTGCAGAGAATCCAACTTTTTGTCCTAATTCTCTTTGGGTTAGTTCCCGTAATTCCCTGTACTTTTTGATTTTTTCTCCAAGTGTCATCCTCTTTCTCCTTCTTTTCCCTCCTGATCTGCACAAAAAAAGCAGGTGGAATATTCCCCTCCTGCTGTTATCGTCAGATGATTTTTATTTTTCTCACAATATGTTCACAAATTACTGATATAATAAAAAATACAGAAATACTTATTCTTTGATAAGTTTCTTATACTTTCCTCTTAAAGACCAGTCCGGCAGGGCTGGCTTTCTCTCTATGTACCGAAATTCGGCACATTTATTTTTGTTTTACTTTTATTTCTTCTTTTCGTTCTTCAAGCAGCTTCTGAATAAATTCTATCATTTCCAGATTACTTTCCTTTTCTATAAGATAAGAATATATCCTTTTCCTGGCAGCAAGCGTTGTTTTTTTATCTATAATCTGACCTACTAAAAACTCTTCCCTGTTTTTTACAGGTATAAAAGTCCTGGCATAATTTTTTGTTGTTTTTTTAAATCCCTCGACTTTGATAACATCTTTGTTCATTAAACTTTTTATAAGCAGATGGACAGAACTGTCTTTCCATTCCTTTTCTTTTGACCTTTGAATGATTTCTGATGTCGTTAATGCTTTTCCCTCATCCCACAATACTTCCATGATTTCCATTTCACTTTTAGTTAATCTTGTTTTCATTATTTTTTCTTCTCCTGTACATTTTTATTTTTTATTAAATATATTTATATTATAAATTAGATTTTAAAAAAAGCAACAAAACACAGAAAGTTATTGTTGCTTTACTATTCTCTATATAGTTGACACTATTCCGTATAATTGATATAATATCAATAAACAAAGAATCAGCAGGGGAGCTTCGGTAAGCTTCCCATTCTGGTAATCTCCAGAATAGGAGGCATTAGCTCCCTGCTGGTATTGGGAGCAAGAAAACATTCCGTTTTTATGCTTTCCTGCCTATTTTATTATACCATAGCCCTTTTTCCCTTTCCAGTGACATCTACTGACATTTTTGTTTTCTATATCTTTCTCATTAAAAATGTACCGAAATTCGGCACACACAAAGTGTCATTTACATTATCTTTTACGATTATATAGTATCACAGTTTCCCGAACCATTCTACTGACACTTACTGACACAAAATTTTTTAAATTTGTTTCCATAACTTATAGAACTGCCGCAAAAATAATTATATAATACCTATGTAAAAACACTCTCTTTACGTTTTTATTTTATATGTCTTTTTAAGAAAGCCAGTCGATTTAGACTGGCTTTTATATAAGTGCAGATAAAAGATTTATGTAATGCAGCTTTTACCTAGATGCTTCTGCCATGTCATGTAGCGAATTTCAGCACATTTTAGCTAAATAATCCTTTAAGTTCATTTGATAATCTTTTGTGTTCATTTGCTTTTCTCTTTTGGCTTTTATAGCTTTACGGTATTCGGCAGGAGTCATACCTATATTATTTTTGAAATCCATACCAAAATGTGTGTGGCTCTTATATTTCAATTTAACAGCAATTTCTTTCATGCTGTATGTTGTCGTAGCCAACAGTCTCTTGGCTTCTTCTAATTTTTTTATTTTGGAGATAGCTGCAGGTGTTGTGCCATAATATCTTATAAAATCCCGCCGGAGCATCTGTGCATTACCATCATATCCAAACTTGTTAGCTAAAAATTCCATTTGCGGGCTTTCGAGGTAATGCTTTTGGACATAGCTGTTTACTTTTTCGCAATAATTTCTTCGTTCCGAATCGGTTAATCGTTCGCTGGTCTGGTTTCGTTCTCTGTGTAAAAGGATGAGCAGCATATTGATCAGGCTTTCGCAATTATGTATATAACCAAATTGCTTCTCGTTAATCTCATTGATGAGCATTGAGACGATTTTCATAGATTGATTTTTCAGGCAGCCACGCATGATTGTTTCTGACATAGAAAGTCCTGTAAAAGTAATCATGATCTGTGGATATTCTGCATGGACTGATATTTTATCCCTTCCAGTAGCTCCCTGTATCATGACATACTCTTTTTCTGACATGAATATCTCCTCACCAAACGCATTTATAATCCCTCTGCCTTGATAAAAAATTATAAACAATACTTCATCGTTTGCAATTTTGACGTCACTCATCTTTTTTTTGCCCATCTGAATGTCCTGTACATGAACTGTTCCAGATTCTAAAATCTTATCGCTCATTCTACCTACACCTTTCTTGTCACTTCCGAACGTGCCGAAATTCGGTACATTTCAATCATCCTATCCATCTATCTATCCCTCATACCTGTTTCTCTATATACTGATAGATAAGATAAGATATATATATATATTTATATTTATATATTTATATTTCTATTTATCTAGCGTACAAATTTTGTACTTCTAGAAATCTAAATTTTGTACTTCTAGAAATCTAAATTTTGTACTTCTAGAAATCTAAATTTTATACTTCTAGAAATCTAAATTTTGTATTTCTGAAAATTATATAGTATTACCCGTCAGGATAATTATGTAGATCATGCTTTACTTGCATTGCATAATATAAATCTGTTGTAACTGGAGCATTATATAAGGCTGTTAGTAAGTAATTATTCGGTCTGCGAATTGATTTTATACTTTTTCCTATGCACTCCATAACATACTGAATATGAGTAAGATTAATCCTTTTCAAACGGTTTATTACCTCATTTAGAGGAATCATATCTCCAGATATATTAATACACTCTTTTTGGGACGCATAAACATTCACCATTACTTCTACTATATTATCAATAATATTCATATCATAGGGAGATTGCCGTAATATATCATAATCTACCTGTTTTTTAATAATTTCTCTATAAGCTGCCCGTTTATTTTGAAGACTTGGTATATCACTGTCATTTGTATATACTTTTTCTTCTCTATCTTCATAGAAACTGTGTGGTTGATCTGGAGAAGCAGGAACCTCTTTTCTTTCCTCACACTGTATATTTACCGTTTTCTTATGTTCTCCTGAAGAAAAGTTCATGACATATAACATATCCGCCTTTCCCTGTCCCTGCCTTTTTCTTTTAATAAGACCCACCTCAAGTAATTGATTCATTGCGTTAGAAATCGTAGCAGGACATTTGCCCATTTTTTTAGCAATATCATTACGGTTATAGAGAATGTATACCCTGTTCGTCTCCTTTTCAATCCAGTTATTTTTTTTAGACAGAGCAAGCCGGGATAATAAGATTCCGTACAAAAGCTTTGCTGTGTCACTTATCTTTTTATATTCTTCATCTTCAAGCAATATCGCCGGGATCTGGTAAAAACGATATTGTTCACCTTCACTCCCATAAAAATAATCCAGATTTACCATAATGTTTTCCTCTCTCTGTCTTCTTTCTTCCTCTACGTTTCTACAATACTCACTCTTATTCTGGAGGAAAAGGTGCTTCCTCTGTTACATCTCCAGATGCCTGTTTCTTTTCTTTAAAATCTATTACATGGTAATCTTTAATAAATAATTCTACTGTATAGTATTTCATACCATCTTTTTCGAAATTATTCTCTCTGTTCTCACCACATACACAAATCCGTCCACCTTTTTTTGCATAAGTACAGATTCCCTTTGCAGCTGAACCAAAAGCAACACAGTTAAAAAAATCTGTATCCTTTTCTCCTTCTTTCTTCACCCTTTTTCTGGCAACAGCAAGACGGAAACGTGTCCAGTAATTCTCTTTATCATCCATTGCCTTTTTATTTAATACTAAATCTGTACAGATTCTTCCAAGATAAGTACATTCATTCATATCATTTACCTTTCCTTTTGTATTCAGATAATCGGAGTACCTTCATTGGGGATTTAAGGTACTCCGTTATTACACAACAATCGATTGGGGATTTCTTGTTGTGCAAAGCCCACCTATGCTTTTGCAGCCACGAACGATGCTGGCGGGGAAAGCAGCATCTTCGTAGGTGGGATATACCAAGGATATTCTATATCTCTGGATAATTGTTAAGACCTCTTTTGATTCCTCACTCTTCGTAAATCACTGTATCTGTCACCAAACTATGTACAACAAAACGATAGGAATCTCCTTTTTGCTTTCCAGAGCAGGTGGATAATGTGATTATATGGTCTTTTTCTGCTGGTTTCTTTTTAATAGGATAATATGCATTATTATTAACTGTCATTGTCAACCAGTCTACCCACTTATTATCATTCCCATCATCTGAAAAATCTGTATTGTATGTTGCACTTTTATCCAGACAGTCATACACGCTATATATTGTGCATTTTATTGTCTTACCCGGCTGATACAAATATATCTTGTTATGCTTCTTATAAAAATCTTCTGATTCAAAATCATGAAGAGAACCAAACATAGACTTGACTCTCATATTATGACCGTAGATAATCAAATGCTGGTCGTTAAAAGCTGCTTCTGGCTGAATAAAAATAGAACCGGCATAACTGTAATCTCCCTTATAGTTCTTATGGAGATACTCATTCCATTCTTTTCCCTGTAAGATTGGGTAATCAATTTTTGTTCCTGGAACTTTTATCCATCCTACAATTTCTGGATTTGTGCTTTTTAAATTTTCCCAGTTAATATGTGGATTCTCATTTTTTGTTTTCTTTTTCTCCACCTTCGATCGAAGATTCTCTAGCTCCTGTTGATTTTTCCAAATGGGGTACTGCTCTTTAAATGCCATTAGAAGAAATACCAATGCTGCGGCAACTAATATCACAATGATCAGGTGATAGAAGAAATCTCCTATTCTTCCCATAATATTTTCCTCTCTTTCTTTTCAATCACGGGATGCTGGAAAGGCATCCCGCAATGAAAGTATATGTATACACACAAAAAATTCCTATGTGTGTAAATCCTGCCTGTGCTTTTGCAGCTACGGACAAGAACAATATGATTGCCTTTCCGCAGGCAGGAATAGCTTATTGCTTTATTTCTTTTCAAGTAATTTTATTCCCGTAAAAGCCATGATTCCTCCCGATAATATTTTTGCTACCAAAACCCATTGGCTTTCTATTTTTAACTGGCACAACAGACCATAAAAAACTGCACAGGATAAAAACATTAAAAATTTAATGAATCTTTTGTACTTTTTCATAATGCTCTTATTCAAGCTCTCTGGCTATTCTTCTGGTTCTCCCCAGATTTCAACATACTTTTCTACAGTTAGATATTCTTCCGACCATTGCTGAGCCTGTTCCACAGACATCGGGATAAATTTTTCACCAGAGCAATCATGTCCTCCATAACAGTCACCAAAATTTGACTGTGCGCCACCAGAAGCATAAACAAAATATTCACCTGTTTTCTTTTTATGAAGTGTTTGTTCTTCAAAACTAAAATCCCCACGGGGATACCCATTATCCCAACTTCCTAGTACCTCTGTGGTATCTGTGTTATACATTCTTCCATTGATGATTTTCTTTGCCATAATTTTATCCTCCTAATTTTTTTACTTAAATAACTGGATGATGCATCCCATTTCTCCTGCACGATAGACACTAATTTTATTAGCATTAAATTCCTGTGTGAGAAAAGAATCATCATATATTCTTAACCAGCTTTTAAATTCTGCTACTTTTGTATAATGTTCTCCAATTTCAGCATCCGCATCAACGATATAAGCATAGTAATCATTATCCATGCCAAAGTGTAATACTGCTAATTTTAATCCATTGTCACTAGAACCAGCGAGAATCAAATTAGCTATATCACTCATTCCGATATATTTCTTTTCGTATTCTTTGTAACTTTTCATTTTTTCCTCATTTCTATATGTTCTGCGTACCGAAATTCGGCACGCAGAAGGAATTACTGCTATTTCAGATATTCCAGCACTACGAAAGCATTATTTTTCATATACTGTTCTTCCTGCTGATATGTTGTATTGTGAGCAACAACATCCGCCCAGCTTACTAATATCCACAGGATTCCTAACGCACATAAGAAAGTTATTAAATTCCCCGCAAACTTCTTCATATTATCTTACCTGATTTCCTTCCTCTAAAAATCGTCCGTCATTGTCAACTATATCGGATAACCAGTTAAATAACTGGTCTGGTGATTTTAATGTAGAAACAGATAAGTTTCTGCTTAAATATTGTGCCATATCTTTTGTAGACAGATTACCAATCCATGCCTGTCGGTTTATTCCTGTACTATGTACTGTTTCCTCTGGAATCATTTCTACGGATTGTTCTTCTGAATCTGGAAGAATCATCTCCTCTTCTGGAGCTTCTGCCCCTCCATCATCTTCCTCTATGATAGTATCCATCGGAATCGCCTGCTCTGTAGACTGTAATTCATTGCCTGACACATTAACCGTATCTTTTGATAATACTTCTGGAATCGGTGTTTTTTTCATGCTATCTTCATTGCACTCTTTAATAGTATTTTCTACTGGCTTATCCTCCTCTTCTTTTCTTGGGCAATATAAATTCAATAGTTTTACATATCTTTCCCATGAAACTGTTTTGCCAGAAATGGAAATAGTTTTGCTTGTACAGGAAATTGTAAATTCACCTTGAGTAACTGCATAAGAATTATATCCAAATTTTCCTTTTAAGAATTTTACAAGAGCATCTCTTGTCACTGTTGATTTGTCATATTTTCCAATATCCAATAATCTGAATGACACTTTAATCTCTACAGAATTAGGTTCCAGATTTTCCTGTCGGTACTTTTCAATCTCAACATTTTGCGTGATTCCCTGCCCGATCACTCTTTTTTGCGATTCTTCTGGCATTTTTGAGAGTGTCACAGCAGCAGATTTCTCTATCTCTCCATTTTTAAATTTTTCCATTGCTTCTGAAGTAAGGTTATTAGAAATCTGCTTATATTCCTGAATTGTAGAACGGGCGATTCCCATTTTTCTTGACAGACGTTCAATCATTCGCCCTTTTTGTAATGACTCTGGGAATTCCTCTGGATGTTCTTTTAATAATTTTTCTGTTTTAAGAATCTCGTGCATTAATTCGTAAGCTTTTTTTTGGTGATAACCATTAGAAGCTACCACTTGAAATTCTTCCTGTACCGAACTAAGATTACTTACCACACATGGCAGAAAAGAAAATTGCTTCAAGCCTCTTTCTTCTACCAGTAACTTACAGGCTTTGCATCTTTTATGCCCTGCGATGATTCGGTACTCATCTGTATCCAGTTTGGATACAGACAGATTTTGAATCACCTCGCCAGCAGCTTCAATCAGATCCGCCAGTGCTTCAATTTCTTCTTTGTCTCTTTCGGGACAATACTGTCCCGGATTTTCTTTTAATTTTGTATAGTGAATCCACTTAATCGTCCTTCGTGGATGCAGTTCTTCTTTCTTTATATCCTCTTTATTATTAAATACGTTTCCAAGCCTTGCCATAACAGATACCTCCTAGTCCTCAAGAAGTTCATCTACCAGATCCACAAAATCCTGTGCTACATTACTTCCACCACGATGTTTTGCTACTGGTTTATAGAGAGATAATGCGTTATCAACAATCGCTGTCCGGCTGATACATGATTGCAGAAATGGATAATCATGTTTTCCAAGCAGGTCGGCAGAAGATACTTTCTGTGCTTTCACGTTTGCAACCATGTTCGCAAATACCTTCCATTTCAATTCCGGATTTTTTTCTTTCAGCTCATGGTATGCATCCTCCACCATTGCGAGGTTATCACGGCAAAAGTTATCAAATTTCACAGGTGTTAAAAGGACATCTGCGGCATATAATGCGTTTTTCGTCAATACATCAAATACAGGACGGGTATCAATCAGACAGACATCATATTCCTTCTTAATGTATCCCAATGCCTCTTTTAAACTCCATGGTGATTTCTGTTCCAATGTCTTAATGGAGCCTTTAATAATATCAATATCTTCATACTTAGTACGATAGATTGCGCTATTGATATGTTCAGGGGCTTCAAGAACGTCTTTAATTGTTTTATTATATTCGTTTACTTTTGCAAAAAAACGGGTGCAGTTACACTGTGGGTCAAGGTCGATCACTAATGTTCTTCCTCCCATTTCTGCATAGGTATACGCTAAATTTACAGTCGTAGTGGTTTTTCCAACGCCACCTTTAAGATTTCCAATTACATATACTTTCATTTTCATTCCTCCTGAGATAAACTCAAACTCTTTTGTTACTGATTTTCATTTTCTAACCCAAAAGAAAGTTGTTTATATGGCGAACTATCAGGAGTTACGGCTTTATTCTTCCTTACTTTTTTTTGTGATAGCGACATTTTTAAAAGATTATCATTTGAATACCTGCTCTCATACATTACCTTTATGTTATTTAAGCTTTTATTCACTAATCGGAAAAAGGTACGGGACGTTTCTCCTGTTCTTGCTATGTAATCTGTCATTACTTCTTTAGACGAGTGATGTTCCACATAGATTTTTGTGACAACCTCATAACATTCTTCGGAAATAAGCTGATAACACAGCCATACTCTGCGAATTTTTTCATCCTTTTTCATCAGAGACTCAATTTCATAAGAAATCTCCCGATACCATCTTTTTAGAATACATTCATGTCGGATAATAATATCTGAAAGGTCTTTCTTACTTCCTCCTTTTGTTCCCATTTCAGATATTTCTGTTTTTTTGATAGATACAGTCTCTATCAGATTATCTGTGTTCATCAGGTCATCGTACAAATCAGAAATATGATTTCTAATCTGCTTCTTCAATCCCTTGTAATTCGATAAGATTGTTTTGATTTCTTCCAATGAAATTTCTGTCTCATTTGTCATGATTTTTCCAGCTCCGATTTTGTACAGTTTTTTGCCGTTAATCCGACTATTATTGCTATACAATGATATTTTTTTGCATCTACTTTAAAACCGTTTTCTCAAAAAGTCGCATAAACCCTTGATTTTGAGATAAAAAAAATTGCAACCAGAGATTCTTAAATCTCTTGTTGCAATTAAATATACACTCTTTAAATATTTTAAACATTTTTCTTCACTTTTCTTTACAAAGATATCAAGAGATTTTACAATCTTTTTTATAAACTTTATCAATTCCCTCCTTCAAAACTTCTAATACTTTCTGTATATCTTCATCTTCTCTTAACTCAGCATTATCATGTAATGTTCTGTGTATTAGCTGTCTGCAATTACTAAATTTTGCTGTCATAGTATTTTGTATTAATAATAAGCTTTCAGCTCTAAACCTATCTATCTTCTGCACTCTCAGAAAAACATTTCCTTTTGTTTCACCACATACTTTCGCTAAAAACTTTCCTTGCGGAGAAATAAAGAGTATGATTGTGATTTATCAAAAATCTCATTTTCTTTTAAGATAGGGCAAAAAAGTTACTCTTTCCGTTCTGTCTGTAAGGATGTATGGGACTCTGATTCCCAATCTTACGAAAGTGATTGGCGTAGATATGTAAATGGAAAACGTGTTGACTTTGGAACATATAGTGAAGAAAGAGACTTATCCGATGTTAGCTCCGCAGAATATAAGAAAATTAAGAACGGAATGTCTTATAAGAAAGTTGTCAGTATCATTGGCTGCTCTGGTACAAAATTTGTTGATATGAAATCTCATGGTCAGCACCTTACAGGATACTATTGAGATTCAGAAGATGGTAACAAGACCTGCTCTGTGAACTTCTGAAACGGGAAAGTGTATTATAAGAAAATGAGTTAATTTTATCTCTTGTTTCTTTTTGTGCGCATTGACTTTATGCGCATTATATGTTATTATAATATTGCAAGGAGGTAAAGGCTTATGCCAAAAAAACCAAGAGAAATGGAGAAAATCATCCTTGCTGATGGATGGGTGTTCCTGTCGCAGGCTGGTTCCCATCGGCACTACATACATCCATCAAAACCCGGTAAGGTTACAATCCCTTTTCATTGCAAGGACTTACCGAAGGGAACCGAAAACTCCATTTTAAAACAGGCGGGGCTTAAATAGCCCCACCTGCTCACCAATCATAAGGAGGTATATATTATGTTATCTGCTTATCCAGCTTGTTTTATTAAGGAGGATACCGCATACTCCGTTATCTTTCCTGATCTAAATACCGCTACCTGCGGCGATAATCTGGAAGATGCTCTTTCTATGGCAGTTGATTGCCTGGCCGGATATTTATATTCTGCTAATCTGGAAGGGGAAAGTGTTCCTCCAGCATCCAGTCTTCAAGATATTGATATACAAAAAGTTATGGATGAACTGGAAGTGACTTCGGATGAAGCTTTTGTAAATATCGTTACTGTAGATGTTGAAGAATACGCAAAAGCACACTTTACAAAGTCCGTCCGTAAGAATCTTACTATTCCTTCCTGGCTTAATGATGCTGCTATGAAGCAGAATATTAATTTTTCGCAGGTTCTCCAGGAAGCACTTATGCAAAAAATAGGATTGAACTAGTGACATCCTCCCCACCTATAGGACGCCACTGAAAAAGTGGTAAGTTTAGTATCACAGGGCGTCAAATATATGCCA
>ERZ1673736.3432-NODE-3432-length-14949-cov-8.577749_pt1 | contig 14949 bp, 9 predicted proteins | sample MGYA00580212_ERZ1673736 | MGnify/ENA primary metagenome ERZ1673736 (study PRJEB41218, sample SAMN15661752) | gut metagenome | host: Homo sapiens | place: Canada: London | collected 2015-08-20/2019-03-30 | study: EMG produced TPA metagenomics assembly of...
ATCACTTTTCATAGCCCGGCGTATCTATCGTGAAAGCGATGGCGGAAAGCAGGTATCACGTCCTGCGGTCCTCATTGCTATGGCGGGTATTGCTATCGGACTGGCTGTAATGATTATAGCGGTAGCGGTAGTGATCGGGTTTAAAAGTGAAGTGAGAAATAAGGTCATTGGATTTGGCTCGCATATCCAGATAACGAATCTGGATGCGGTCAATTCTTATGAGACACATCCGATTGTTGCTGGCGATAGTTTGATTGCCGCCCTTTCCGATTATCCTGAAGTGAGTCATGTACAACGTTATTCCACCAAACCGGGAATGATAAAAACAGACGACGCCTTTCAGGGAATGGTGCTGAAGGGTGTTGGACCGGAATTTGATTCCCGCTTTATGAAGGAATATCTGGTCGAAGGAGAAATTCCCGTTTTCAGTGATTCTGTATCTTCCAATCAGGTGCTTATTTCCAAGGCTTTGGCTACTAAGATGAAGTTGAAGCTAGGAGATAAAATTTATACCTATTATATACAAGATGAGGTTCGTGCCCGTCGTTTGACGATTGCCGGAATCTATCAGACTAACTTCTCCGAGTATGATAATCTTTTTTTATTGACTGATCTCAATCTGGTGAACCGCTTGAACGGTTGGCAGCGGGAGCAGGTGAGCGGAGTGGAATTGCAGGTTCGTGATTATGATAAGTTGGAAGACGTAACTTATGAAATCGCTATTGATACCGATAGTCAGCGGGATAAGTTTGGAGGCATATATTATGTACGGAATATTGAACAACTGAATCCCCAGATATTTGAATGGCTTGGCTTATTGGATATGAATGTATGGGTGATTTTGTTCTTAATGATAGGGGTTGCCGGATTTACCATGATTTCCGGTCTATTGATTATTATCATTGAACGTACTAATATGATAGGAATCCTGAAAGCGTTGGGAGCTGACAATTTCACTATTCGTAAGACGTTTCTTTGGTTCTCTGTTTTTCTTATCGGAAAAGGAATGCTTTGGGGAAACGTGATCGGTCTGGCATTCTACTTTATTCAATCTCAATTCGGAATTCTCAAACTCGACCCGGAAAGTTATTATGTCGATACAGTATCGGTCTCTTTCAATATCTGGCTTTTTCTTTTGATTAATATCGGTACATTGTTGTCGTCGGTGCTGATGTTGATCGGTCCTTCTTTCCTGATAACGAAAATCAATCCGGCAAACTCTATGCGATATGAGTAAGTCTTCCTTCCGGATATAAATAAACAGGTTTATTATCTTCTCATAAAATCACCTTTCCCTCGGAAAAGGCGGCATAGCTTGAAATTAAGAGATTGTATCGGTTGGAGAATATCGAATATGGGCAATGAGAAATAATATTTTCTACCTCCCCCCATTTCTTTGGCTGTCCGGTTAATCACAATAGCTTGCGTTATGTAACGAAGCAGCCATATCAATAATGCAATACCTGCTACCAGCCAATGAAAGTTGAGTATGCCGAATACGATACCTGCCATACAGGCGACATAGAATAACAGGCGGGAAAATGTTTCGAATCCCGACAGGTAACGTTGTGCTCCACGGTAGAAGCGTGCGGTAGCCATATAACTAATTTTTTCTTCTTTCCAGTCTTTGTAGCGATAGACGGGCTGTATACGCATCGTAGCGTTGAAGTCAGTTTCTACGCGCGTATTCGTTTTGGTTACTATTTGATTAATGAACAAGTCATCTTCTCCGCGTTGCAGGTTCAGATATTTGGAATATCCTTTTTGTTTGAAGAATAATTCTTTACGGTAAGCCATGTTACGACCGATACCCATATAGGGGTTTCCGGCCAAGGCGAACCCCAGATAACGTAAAGACTGAAATAATGTATCGAATGCGATACGTTTGTGTAACCAGCCTTTGATACGGTTGTATCCGCTGTACCCCAATACGATTTGCGTTTGCGAAGTGAAGTTGCGCGCCATAAGTTTCAGCCATTGGTTACTTGCAGGCATACAGTTGGTTTCCGTAAATACAAGCCAGTCGTGCTTGCTGGCTTTGATACCTAATGTCAGAGCCAGTTTCTTGTGGCTGATATAGCGGGCGCTGTCCGGTGTAAAACTATGGTAGAGATGAGGATATTTTTCTTCCATGTATCCCAGCACATCTTCTGTTTCATCAGTGGAAGCGTCATTGATAACAATGACTTCGAACTGCGGGTAATCTTGTTCCAGAATAGCAGGCAGAATTTTACGCAGGTTATCAGCTTCATTGCGTGCACAAAGAATGACGGAAAGTGGAGGCAATTCCCGTGAGAAGTGGGTTTCCTCTTTGCGTACAGTCTTATTGCGAACGTGTATCCGATTGTACAAACCGAAATAGTAAATAAGCTGAATGATAAAAAGAATACCTGCCGCCGATAAAAGAATCAGTTCGGCAGTATTGAATGTAAATGCTTCCATTGAATTTAAGTGTCGTTTTTACGCCCGCAAAAGTACGCATTTTTTCGATAGTTCCCTCATCTTGAAGGAAGGTTATTTCGCAAATCCAGATATTCTTTCTTGAACATATTCACGAAAAGGAAGAATAGCGAGAGTAATAACGGCCCGAAGATGACTCCCATAAATCCGAATAACGGCAAACCGATGACAACTCCGAAAATAGTGATGAGCGGATGTGTGTCCGCCATTTTCTTTTGAAGGATAAATCGGATCAGGTTGTCGGATTGTGACACGACGATGGCTCCGTATGCAGCGAGCCCGATTGCATGGAACCAGTCTCCGCTAATAGCCAGATAAGCGGCTACGGGAAACCATACCAATGCTGTACCTACCATTGGAATAATAGTTGCGAAGCAGGTGAGGAAACCTAATAATAGTATATTGGGCGCTCCGAAAATAAGATAGCCTATCATGGCGACGCCTCCCTGAATGATAGCCAGCAGAGGAATGCCGATAGCATTGGAACGTACAATCATGTTAATCTCACGAATGACTTCCTGCGTATTTGCCTCATTAAAAGGAAGAATGTCGTTGACGTATGCTTCCATTTTTTTTCCTCCTATCAGCATAAAGTAAAGCACGAATATCATGACGAATAGATTGACTGCAAGGCTGCTGGCGCCTTCCATAATTATCTGTCCGACACGAGGGAGGATAGATACGATGAATGATAGCGTATCTTTTCCCAATACATCATAACCGGTCTTTTCTTTAATAAATTCTGCTACTTGCTGAATGGGTTCGATAAAGGTTTGCGGAGCCAGATTTATATCCTGAAGTTTGTTTACCACTAGCCAGATTATTAATCCCAGCGGAACAAGAAACACCATAATGGTTTCTGCCGTAATCAGTAATGCACTGATGCTGCGTTTCATTTTCCGCTTTTCTGTCAGATAATTCATGTGTGTGCGTACAAGTATATACATAGTTAATGCTCCCAGTAATCCTCCCAAAAAAGGAGTGATTTGCCGGAAGATGATAACTCCCATAAATAGAATAATGACAATGAGGGAATATTTCCAGTATTGTTCTTTGATGCTCATATCGTGCGATTCGTTCGTTTATATAATAATAAACACGAAAAGCACCGGAAAGGTTTGTTTTATAATGGCATATCAATATGAAAAATTGTTTTGCCGGGATTGCTTTCCTGAATGGTGAGATGCCCGTCGTGAAGGCGGATAATTTGTTTGCATAGGCTTAATCCGATACCGCTGCCTTCTGATTTGGTGGTAAAAAAAGGAATAAATATCTTTTCCTGTAATTCAGGCGGAATACCCGGGCCGTTGTCCGCAATGTCAATAGATATGTGTTCGTCTTGTTGCGCATGGATGCTGATTCTGCCTTTTTCTTTTCCTTCCAGTGCTTGCATGGAGTTTTTCAGAAGGTTAAGCAGGACTTGGGAGAGTTGGTTCTCGTCACCTTTCATATAAATCGTTTTAGGTTCGCAGGTCAGTGTGAAGATGATATTGCTTTCTTTGAAGTCGCCGGATAAGAGTTCCCGGAGATTTTGCAGGGTTGCCGTAAGTGAGAAAAGTTTCTTTTCGGGTTTTGGCAGGTAGGAGAGGTGACGGAAGGATTCGGTAAATTGCAATAAACGTTCGCTTTGTGCTTGAATGATGCGAAGTCCGCGAACTGCTTTTTCGTTGATGTCCGGATAGGTGGACAGTGTTTGTGACAGGGAGATAATGGGAGCAATGGTGTTCATTATTTCATGAGTGAGCACGTGGCTTAGTTTGTTCCACGATTCACTTTCTTTGTCGCTAAGCTCGTCACCGATATCCTTGATAGACAAGAGAGTTATTGTTTCATCTTGTAGTTTCATCCGGCTTTGTGAAAGACTGAGATGCTCCTTTTTGCCTTTTTCTTGCAGTAAGGATTCCAGTTGTCGGTATCGGGTTAATTGCTGGCAGTCTAATAAGGAAAGGGCAGTGCTGTTTGCTATGATTATTTTTCCGGTAGAATCCCATGCTAATACACCGCTGGGCACTTCTTCCAAGAGTGAGCGGTAGAAGTGTTCCTGTTTGGAATATTCTGATTGAGTTTTGGCGAGCAGGAAATTGATGCGGTTGAGAGAGCGGTTCAGTTTTTCCTGTTCTTTACTAACGTTTTGTTCGGGAAAGTAAAGCATATTATCCTTGTCTTCTATGGCATCGAAAAAGACACGCAACTTTTGGTTGAATGAATTTAGTTTATTTACCAGCCTGCTGATTTGGAAGAGGGAACAGGTAATTAGTAATGTGCCTATTACAAATCCGCGTTGTGAGATGATAAGCCAGACGCCTGTTCCCGAGGTGACGAGGATAAGCATGACGTGTAGTAGTATAACCCAATAGATGTGTCGGCTGAATATCATGCTGTTCAGGGTTTGAAACGTTTTAGTTTGTTATAGAGTGTCTGACGGCTGATTCCCAATTGTTCGGCGGCGGCAGTCAGGTTGCCATTATTTTGCAGAATGGCTGTTTCAATGGCTTGCCTTTCCACTTCTTCCAAATTGGGGACAGTGCTGGTGGTTTGCGGCTTCCAGGTTTGTTTTACCAAAATGTCTTTGGGGCGTATCACGTTGCCTTCACACAAGATAACAGCTTTCTCGATAGCGTGCTGCAGTTCCCGGATATTGCCCGGCCAGTGGTAAGAGCGTAGTTTCTCTATTGTTTGCTCATGCATTCGCATTTCCGGGCGTTGGTATTTCGAAGCGAAACGGTGGAGAAAGGTTTCGATGAACAGGAGTATGTCGTCTCCTCGTTCTCGTAATGGAGGAATTTCAAGGTGGATAGTGTTGATACGGTAGAATAAATCTTCGCGGAATAATCCTTGTTTCACCATTTCCGGGATGTCTTTATTGGTGGCGGAAATGAGTCGTATATCAACGGGGACGACTTTATTACTTCCGATTCGGGTGATATTCCTGTTTTGTAGTACAGTCAGTAATTTGGCTTGTAGTGCAAGGGGAAGATTTCCAATCTCATCCATAAAAAGCGAACTGCCGCTGGCAGCTTCGAATTTTCCCGGACGGCTTTCGTAAGCGTCCGTAAAAGCTCCGCGCTCGTGACCGAAAAGCTCGCTCTCAAAAAGGGATTCACTGATAGCTCCCATGTCGATACTTGACATGGGACGAGTATTGCGTGGAGACAGGCGGTGTATTTCTCTGGCCAGCATTTCCTTTCCGGTCCCGTTTTCTCCGGTTATCAGAATATTGGCGTCGGTCCCGGCTACTTTATTGACTACCTTTATTAATTGTAGCATGGCGGGAGAATGCCCTATCAGCATTTCAGGTTTGTTCGGATTGCCGGATCCTACGATTGAGTTTTTTGATTTTGAGGAACTTTTCTTGTTCGATTTATTATTGTATGCTTCCTTTATTTTCTGAACCAGTGCCCGGTTATCCCAAGGTTTGAGAAGAAAGTCGGCAGCTCCGTTCTTCAAAGCTTTTACGGCTAGTTCCACATCTCCGTAAGCAGTTAACATTACCACAGGGAGTGTGGGGCGGATTTCGTGAATATGTTTCAGCCAGTATAGTCCTTCGTTGCCGTTATTGATACCAGCCGAAAAATTCATATCGAGAATTACGATATCAATGGAAGTGGTAGTGAGCAGTGTTGTTATTTGATTAGGATTGGCAGCTGTGCGGACTGTACTGAATTCATTTTCGAGTAAAAGTTCCAGCGAAGCCAACACACTTTTATTATCATCTACTATTAAAATAGTTCCGGTTTCCATATATGTAAGATTGGGGGGATCTGCCTGGGTTGAACGATTCTTTAAGTTTTTGGGTAAAGATATTCGTTTTTACTTTTCCCTGCAAGAGAGTGTCCAATAATTAGACGTTTTATGATACATTTCCTGAAACATGACTTTATTCTATGTTTTGTTTAAGTAATATTTATAGCCTGAACGTTGAATAATGGCTGTTTGCACGCAGGTCATGGTGGCTTTTTATTGATAACGTCCAATTTTTAGACGTTATAGTGTGTAATAATTGGACGGGAACGATAAAATAATGTATGTCATCTATCTTGTAATCAGTGGTTTAAGTATTGTGGCATTATGTTTGCTTTTTTAATTCATATAGAACACAATTGCATATATACTGAAGAATGAGGAACATTTTCTTTTTATTGTTTTTATTGCCCGTGATTACGTATGCTCAATCTGCAATGAGTTTGGATGAATGTATCCGTTTGGCATGGAAACAGAATCCTTCTATACGGAATAGTGCCATTAACATAAAGGAAGCACGAACGGATTATGCTTCCGCTATCGGTACATTTCTTCCCCGCATAGTAGCCAACGCAGAAACAGGAAAGCGTTTCGGGCGTTCGATAGACCCAGATACCAATGGTTATACAGAAAAGACTTTTGAAGAAGGAACGATAGGTCTTGATATGACTTTGTCTTTGTTTGAAGGTTTTTCACGTATCAATCAGGTTCGTTTTCGGAAAATAAATCGGGAACGCAGCAAGTGGGAACTGAAAGACAGGCAGAATGAACTCGCCTATCAAGTGACGGATGCTTACTACAAACTGGTTTTGGAAAGAAAACTCTTGAATTTGGCTTTGGAGCAAAGCCGGTTGAGCGAACGATACCTGAAACAAACCGAGACATTTGTGGAACTGGGCTTGAAATCCGTTTCCGACTTGCAAGAGGTAAAAGCCCGCAGGGAAGGGGATATATATCGTTACCAATCCCGTGCTAATAGCTGTCGGTTGTCATTACTGCATCTGGAACAGTTGATGAACTTTCAGTCGGGTGATACACTTGTCATTCAGGATACGATTGTCGAATTGAATAAACTCCCGTTACTTTCACTCCCCTCTACGGAAACATTGTATAGACAATCGTTGGAAGTACTCCCTGCCATGCGTATGATTAGCTTAAAGCAGAAAGCTGCCCGCAAAGAATATGCAATGGCGGGCGGAGCTTTTTCTCCTTCTGTTTATGCCCGCTTTACGGTAGGTTCTAATTTCTACAACACTGCATTTTCCGCCAGGCAATTGCGGGATAATATAGGAAAATATATCGGTATCGGTATCTCTTTCCCTTTGTTGAGCGGTTTTGAACGTTTTACGAATCAAAGGAAGTTGAAATTGAACTTGTATCGCCTGAAGAATGAAGAGGAATTGGAGAAGCAACAGCTATATACTGAAATTGAGCAAACTCTTCTTTCCCTACGTGCCGGCTATACGGAACATCAACAGGTATTGCAGCAATTGAGCGCGGAAACTCTGGTCTTGAAAGAATCCGAACGAAAGTGGGAAGAAGGGCTTATCTCTGTCTTTCAGTTAATGGAAGCCCGTAATCGTTTTATTTCCGCCAAAGCAGAACTGGTTCGTGTGCGCTTGCAGGTAGAAATGATGATGAAACTGGAGAAATATTACCGGGAGGGAACTTTCTTATAAAGGCAGAGTTTATATATTTTGAATAACAAAGTTGATACATCTTTAATAACTAATTTATAATAACCCTATTTTTGATTGATTCCTTATGGATACACCTATTGAACGTAAACCCGGCATTACCCGTAAACATCTATATGTAATAGGTGGTATAGCCTTTGTTATTGCCGTTGTTTTATATTTCATATTCAGAGACACTACCTCTTCCATGACTGTGGAGAAAGAACGTCTGACGATTGCTACCGTTAACCGTGGTGAGTTTAATGACTATATTCGTGTCATTGGTCAGGTAATGCCTAATCGTATTATTTATATGGATGCCGTGGAAGGTGGACGTGTGGAAGAACGTCTAAAAGAAGAAGGTGCTATGGTGAAGGCAGGCGACGTGATTTTGCGTCTCAGTAATCCGTTACTAAATATTGGTATTATGCAGAGCGAAGCGGATCTGGCTTATCAGGAGAATGAACTTCGTAATACCCGTATTAGCATGGAGCAGGAACGCTTGCGTTTAAAACAAGAGCGTATCGGGCTAAATAAAGATCGGCTGGTGAAACAGCGCCGTTATGAGCAATACAGTCGCCTGATAAAAGAGCAACTTATTGCAGAAGAAGATTATCGACTTGCCAAAGAGGAGTATGATGCGGCTAAAGAACAGTTGGATGTCATTGACGAGCGTATTCGTCAGGATAATATTTTCCGTGAAAGTCAGGTAAACAGCTTGGACGAGAACATACGTAATATGAAACAGAGTCTCGCGCTGGTACGCGAACGAATTGAGAACCTGAAGGTGAAAGCTCCTATTGACGGGCAGGTAGGTAATCTTGATGCACAGATAGGACAATCAATCGCTGCGGGCGAGCACATTGGTCAGATCATCACTTCTGACCTGAAAGTACAAGCGCAGATTGACGAACATTACGTGGAGCGTGTTGTACCCGGATTGCCGGCTGACTTTACCCGTGACGGTGTCAGTTATAAACTGGAGGTGACGAAGCCGTATCCGGAAGTAAAAGAAGGGCAGTTTCGTACCGATTTGCAGTTTACAGCCGGACGACCGGAGAATATACGTGCAGGGCAGACCTATCATATCAATCTACAATTGGGTGACCCTGCACAGGCTATTTTGGTGCCGCGTGGCGGATTTTTCCAAATAAGCGGTGGACGATGGATGTATGTTGTGGATGAAAGTGGTAAATTTGCTATTCGTCAGCCTATCCGCATCGGACGACAAAATCCGCAGTACTATGAGGTTACCGAAGGATTAAAACCTGGTGATCGGGTGATTGTATCCGGATATGAACTGTTTGGCGATAACGAGAAACTGATACTGAAATAAGTCTATGATATGATAAATTACTTTTCACAAGTGATACGTAGTCAGCGGGTTAAAAAATCTCTGACACTGATAAATATAACGGGATTGTCTGTTTGTATTGCAACAGCATTGCTTATCATACTTTACGTATGGTCGGAGTTAAGCTACGATTCATTCCACAATACCGAACGTGTATATCGTGTTGAAAGCCGGTTGTATGAAGGCAAGACGCTGACAGATAACTGGGCGACTACAGCTTACGGCCATGCACCTGCAATGGCTCGTGAAATTGCAGGCATTGAGAAGTATGTCCGTGTAACAGCACAAGACCGCGAACAAGTGGTGAATTACTTCGACAGGAGATTTGCCGAAGCACATTATTGCTACACCGAACCTGCTTTTTTTGAGATATTTAATTTCCCGATAATTAGAGGAGATAAGACTGGGCAACTGGTGCGTCCTAATACGGTGGTACTGACCGAAAGTGCGGCAAATCGTTATTTTGATGAAGAAGACCCGATAGGGAAGGTGCTGACTTTCAGTACGCCTTCATCGCAGCAAAACTTTGAAGTTACCGGCGTGATAGCAGATATGCCTGTTCGTTCCCATCTGCAATATGATTTTCTACTTTCATATAGTACGATTCCCAAAGAGCGACAGGACATTTGGTACATTCACGGAGTTTATACCTATGTCCGCCTGATGTCCGGAAAATGTCCGGAAGAGATTGAAGAGGCTTTTCTCAATATATCCGATAAGTACAAAACTGATGCCTTGAGACATAAGACTTGGGCGGTAGAACTGATACCGCTGAAAGACATTCATCTCACTCCACAAAAAGCTTATGAGAAAGAAGTGAAAGGGAGTCGGACTGCGGTTCTTATACTATTGGTGATGTCCGTTGCCCTGCTACTGATAGGTTGGGCTAATGCCTTGAATCTGACCGTGGCGCGTTTCTTGGAACGCGGACGTGAGTTCGGGTTGCGTAAGGCTTTTGGTGCTTCGCGCCGTCAGATTATTATCCAGGGACTTCTTGAATCAGGTTTCATGAATCTGTTGGCTACGCTGATAGCTCTTGGTTGGCTGGAACTCCTTTTACCCCTTGTTTATCGCTGGGCAGGGCAAAGCTTTGGGGCGGATATACTTATGTTGCCTGCTTTTTGGGGAATTGTAACCGGAGTGGTTGTTATTGGAACGTTTGTTGTAGGCTTCTATCCTTCTTGGCTGATGGTTACTATACGTCCGTCGGAAATTATGAGGGGGAAACTGTTACACGGTAAACGTGGTAACCGGATAAGGAAAGTGCTGATTGTGGTTCAGTTTCTCGCTTCTTTTGTTCTGATTACTGGCACGTTCACAGTGATTCGGCAAGTGTGTTATATGCAAAGTGAGGCTTCCGTCGATTCTCATTCACGTATGTTAGTCATTAAGTACCCCTCTTTCACCGAGGGATTGGCACTACGTCTGGAAAGTTTCACCAAGCGTCTGAAGCAACGGGCAGATGTAAGCCACGTAACCGTTTCAGGAGCTGTTCCCGGGGTGGAGGTAGCCAATTATTTTACCAATCGTCCTTATGGAAGTGACCCTTCGCAAGTGAAACTGATACAGATGTTTGCCGTAGATTATGATTATCTATCTGCCTATATGCCCGCTATGATTTGTGGGCGGTACTTCTCTGAGGACTTTGGCGGTGACCTCAACCGGATAGTGCTCAACGAGGAAGCAGTCAGGTTATTAGGTTATGAGTCGCCCGAAGCCGCATTGGGACAGCAGGTTAAAATGGAGGTGGTAGGCGAACCGCTCGAAATTATCGGAGTGGTGAAAAACTATCACCAGCAATCGCTTTCCGTGGCTTACAAACCTATTATCTTCTTTATGAAAGAGCGAGTACCATTTATTGCAACACCTTATATTTCAGTCCGCTTGACAGGCGAAGGAGAAGATAGTGCTTTGACGGAGATCGAGCAGATGTATCATGAATATTTTCCGACTTCTTTATTTTCTTATTTCTTTTTGAGTGATTTGAATACTTTCCTTTATAAATCAGACCGTAATTTCGGTTGGATATTTGCCAGTGCTTCTTTAATTGCCATATTTGTGGCATGTCTCGGTTTGTGGATTGTAACATTGTTTTCAACCTTATCGCGCTTGAAAGAAGTGGGTATCCGCAAGGTGCTCGGTGCAAATAAAAGCAGCCTGTTTTTTATCTTGACCAAGGAGCTGATGTTGCTCACTATATTGGCATCTGCAATCGGTATACCCGTATCAGCAGTGTTAATGAATGGCTGGTTGGAGACGTATGCTTTCCATATTTCGCTACCTTGGTGGATATATGCAGTCGTTTTTGCGCTGTTGATGCTGATTGCGTTCCTTACTGTTTTTCAACAAGTGTGGCGCATTATCTGCTTGAAACCGATGAGTATTTTAAAATATGAATAACTAATAAATATTGAACTGATTATGATTAAGACTGAAAAACTGACAAAACTCTTCACAACCGAAGAAGTGCAGACAAAGGCATTGGAACAAGGGGAATTTGTTGCTATAATGGGGCCTTCGGGATGCGGTAAGTCAACACTGCTGAATATTTTGGGTACACTCGATTCTCCAACTTCCGGCTCTTATTTCTTTGAAGGAAAACAGGTGGATAAAATGAATGAGAACCAATTGACTGCCCTCAGGAAAGGTAATCTCGGCTTTATCTTTCAGAGTTTCAACTTGATTGACGAGCTGACCGTATGTGAGAATGTAGAATTACCCCTTATCTATATAGGCGTCAAAGCCAATGAACGTAAAGAAAGAGTAAAGAAAGTACTCGAGAAAGTAAACCTGCTGCATCGTGCCAACCATTATCCACAGCAATTGTCCGGTGGACAGCAACAGCGCGTAGCTATTGCTCGTGCCGTAGTGACGGACTGTAAATTGCTTCTCGCTGACGAACCTACCGGAAATTTGGATTCGGTGAACGGTATAGAAGTAATGGAACTATTGAGTGAACTGAATGCTCAGGGAACTACTATCATCATCGTTACCCACTCTCAACGGGATGCAATGTACGCACACCGCGTCATTCAATTATTAGACGGACAAATCGTAGCCGAAAACGTCAACCGCCCGCTGGGAAAAAATATGTCAGCTAAAAATGAAACTGTATGATAGGAAATTACTGGAATAGTGCTTGGCGGAATCTGATGAAACGGAAAAGGTTCAGTTTCATTAATATATTCGGACTGGCGATTGGTATGGCATCGGCACTGCTGATTCTTACCTACGTGACTTTTGAATTCAGCTTTGATAAAATGCACACAAAGTATGACCATATCTACCGTGTGCAAAGTACGTTTCACGAAGGGGAAGTGCTGACCGACTACTGGGCAAGCAGCTCCTTCGGATATGGTTCGGCAATGAAAGAGAACCTTGCCGGAATAGAGGATTATACCCGAATCGGCTCCCTACTCCAGCCGGAACAAATAGTGAAATACGGTGAACTGACCTTGCGGGAGAATCAGATAGCGTATGCCGAACCCAGCTTTTTTCGCCTTTTTGATTTCGAACTTTTGAAAGGCGATAAGAAAACCTGTCTCTCCATGCCGGGGCAAGTGGTAATCACCGAACGCATTGCCAGTAAATATTTCAAGGACGAAGACCCTATCGGGAAGATATTCATCTTTACCGGCGCATACGACAAGATATCGTGTGAAGTGACCGGAGTGATGAAAGAAATGCCTTCCAACTCGCATATACATTATAGTTTTCTGATTTCGTATAAATCTCTGCCTAAATATATGCAGGAATATTGGTACAAACACGAGGCTTATACCTACGTCCTGCTTGACTCTCCCGAAAGGAAAGCGGAAATAGAGAGAGAATTTCCTGTAATGGCGGAAAAGTACAAGACGGATGAAGCCTTGAAAAACAAGACATGGGGAGTCTCTTTAATCCCTCTGGCAGATATACACCTCACTCCGCAGGTAGGATACGAAGCGGAGACGAAAGGAAACCGTTCTTCTATGATTGCCTTGATTTTTGCTGCTATTGCTATTTTGGCTATTGCCTGGATAAACTATATAAACCTCACCGTAGCCCGTTCAATGGAGCGTGCCAAAGAAGTGGGAGTTAGGCGGGTAGTGGGAGCTTTCCGCAAGCAGTTGATTCATCAATTTTTGTTTGAAGCATTAGTGATGAACCTGATAGCTTTTGTACTCGCCGTTGGCTTGATAGAATTGGTTCTTCCGTACTTTAATCAATTGGTAGGCCGTACCGTTACCTTCTCCGTTTGGCTGATAGATTATTGGTGGATTTTATTGATTCTTGTTTTCATCGTCGGGATATTCCTTTCTGGATATTATCCGGCATTGGCTTTGCTGAATCGGAAACCAATTATGTTGTTGAAGGGGAAATTCTTGCATAGTAAATCCGGAGAACGGACACGGAAAGTTTTGGTTATCATTCAATATATGGCTTCAATGATATTGTTGTGCGGCACATTGATTGTCTTTGCACAGTTGAGCTTTATGCGCAGCCAGTCTTTGGGAGTTAAGACCAATCAGACATTGGTGGTCAAGTTTCCTGGGCATACCGAGGGACTGAATACGAAACTGGAAGCTATGAAAAAAACGATAGCACGTCTTCCGTTGGTATATCAAGTCACTTTCTCCGGCGCTGTGCCGGGCGAGGAAGTAGCGACTTTCCTTTCCAACCGCCGTACCAATGATGCTCTGAAGCAGAATCGCCTGTATGAGATGCTTGCCTGTGACCCCGATTATGTGGATGCCTATGGATTGCAAGTTGTGGCCGGAAGAAATTTCTCGGAAGACTATGGAGATGATGTAGACAAACTGGTGATTAACGAAACGGCTGTGCGTAACCTGGGCTTTACATCTAATGATGAGGCTATAGGGGAGTTGGTGAACGTTGAATGTACTGATGCCCCGATGCAGATTATTGGAGTAGTGAAAGATTATCACCAACAGGCATTGAGCAAGAATTATACACCTATCATGTTGATTCATAAAGATAAGATTGCCTGGTTACCACAACGTTATATCTCTATCGTAATGACTTCCGGTGATCCTCGTGAATTGGTATCACAGGTGCATGAGATTTGGAATCAATATTTTGCGGATTCCAGTTTCGATTACTTTTTCCTCGACCAATTCTTCGACCACCAGTATCGTCAGGATGAGGTGTTTGGTGTAATGATTGGCGCTTTTACCGGTTTGGCTATTTTCATTTCCTGTTTGGGACTTTGGATACTGGTCATGTTTTCATGTTCCACACGTACCAAAGAAATGGGGATACGTAAAGTTCTCGGGGCTTCCCGTTGGACACTCTTCTATCAGTTGGTTAAGGGATTCTTTCTGTTAATTCTGATAGCAGTTGTTATTGCTTTGCCACTAGCTTGGTTTAGTATGAATGCCTGGTTGAGCCATTATGCTTTCCGCACAGATTTGAAAGCATGGTTCTTTATTATGCCTGTATTGCTAATGTTGTTTATCTCATTTATAACAGTAGCTTTCCAGACCATAAAGATAATAATGAGCAAACCTGCCCGCTCTTTACGATATGAATAATCTCTGAATCACTCAATAGGATATTCGTTAATATCCAATTTGATTTATGTTAAATGTTAACGAGACTATTACTTTTATTAAACCATGTTATAAGATGCGTTGCTTTACTCCGAAAATTTGGAGATATGCTGAAAGTCCGTATCTTTGCAATGTGTTTTTCATAGTATTAGATTTAAGGTTAACA
>ERZ1673736.3444-NODE-3444-length-14887-cov-54.034048_pt1 | contig 14887 bp, 12 predicted proteins | sample MGYA00580212_ERZ1673736 | MGnify/ENA primary metagenome ERZ1673736 (study PRJEB41218, sample SAMN15661752) | gut metagenome | host: Homo sapiens | place: Canada: London | collected 2015-08-20/2019-03-30 | study: EMG produced TPA metagenomics assembly of...
ATATATAACAGTCTCTCTGATAGACCATCATCTTTGGATTTATACTATCATGTATTCACTAAGACCATAAATCTCCATAGCCTCCTTATATGTAATCTCGTGTAAATACATACGTCGTCCTATATCCATTCTTTCTTCTAAACTGTGCTTCATGTGACACCTCCATGATTCCATTATTGTATAAGTGACTACCTTATAAAAAATGGTACTCTTATATATAAATAATGTCTACAATATTTGGGTTGGTGTCTACTTTTAGATTACCACTTCATTTCTGCTCCTTTTGGACTTCCTCCTGCCTCCCCTCCACCTCAAAGTCCAATCCGCCGCTATTTCTCACTCCACCACGCAAAAAAGGCGGATTGCTTTGCAATCCGCCAGTCTCAATCAACCAGTCTAAACCTCCATCAGCCAATTCCACCAAGTAAAGCACCTGCAATAAGTGCAACAAGTGAAAGTGGGACAAGGACATATTTGCCAAGTGGTACAAACCACTTTCCAATAGGCTTATCTGCACCTGCATTAACAGCATCAACAGCAAACTTCTTTCCTGCAACCCAGAAGAACATAATTGCTGCGAGCATTGCGCCAAGTGGGCAGATATAGATAGATACTGCGTCCATCCAGCCTGATACAATACCCTGTATTACAAGTGACACAACACAGCCAGCCACTGCAATAATTCCAACAGATGCAACACGGTTAAGCTTAAGCTTCTCCTGAATAGTTGCAACCGGAGCTTCATACAGATTAACAAGTGAGCTCATGCCGGCAAACAGAACACATACATAGAATACAATTCCTACAATCTTGCCACCCGGCATACCATTAAATACATTTACAAGATAGATAAACATAAGTCCGGGACCACCTGAAGATAACTCGGCACCGCCTGCTGCCATACCTGGAATAATAACAAATGCAGCTAATAAAGCAGCAATAGTATCAAATACAGCAACATTTCTTGCTGAAGTAACAACATTTTCCTTATAACTAAGATATGAACCATAGATAACAGTTCCGTTACCTGCGATAGACAGTGAGAAGAACGCCTGACCAAATGCATATATCCAGAGCTTTATATCAAGAAGTCCCTTAGGATTAAGAGTAAAAATGTATTTATAACCTGCACTTGAACCAGGAAGCGTGAAGATATATATTCCAAGTCCTACAAACATGATGAAAAGCAAAGGCATCATTACCTTGTTTGCTTTCTCAATTCCGCCTGCAATACCAAGTGCCATAATAACAGCAGTTACAACCATCGCGATTATAAGCCACATATTATTGCCAAATGAGCTTGCTGTACTTCCAAACATACCACCAATAGCTGACATATCATTGCCCATTGCTGAAAGCTTTCCGGAAAATGCAAGATAAGTATATTTGAATATCCAGCCAACAACTGCAGTATAGCCCATTGCCATAGCCAGTGAGCCAAGCACAGGAATAAAACCAATTGCCTCACCTGCTTTTCTCTTTCCTGTACGCATCTGCATACAGTCGCCAAATGCTTTAATAGGTCCGCCCTTAGTCGCACGGCCAAGTGCCATCTCCTCTATAACACCTGTTGAAGCTATAAGTATTACAAATATTACATAAGGTATTAAAAATGTCATACCACCCCATGCAGATACCATATATGGAAAACGCCATATATTTCCCATTCCTACTGCCGAACCGATACAGGCAAGAATAAAACCTGTACGGCTCTTAAAGCCATCTCTTTCCAATTCAATTCCGTTATTTCCCATAACTTTAGTTCCTTTCTTTCTCATATTGTGAATAGCCACATTTACTATACATTTTCCTGCAAAGATATCTTATACACAAAAAAGCAAAGAAACCATTACCCCTTCCGGGTCATGGCTCCTTTGCCTTTGATGTCTGTATAATATACCATTGTGTTATTCCTGTAAAATACATGTTGGTTATCTAACCATAACCAAAAATAATAGTTAAACTACATAATCCACATCTGCGCCAGATACATCACAACTGGCATAGTAATAATTGAAAACAGCGTTGACAGGCAGACCATACATACCGCCCGCTCATAATCCTGCCCGAATTTCTGTGCAAATATTGCCGTACTCGTTCCAACTGGTGTTGCCGCAGCAATCAGTGTAATCATTCCAATCTGACCATGTCCCACCGGTATAATATAAAGTACAAGCAGTGTAAGCAACGGAATTATTATAAGCCTGACAAACGATGCCAGATACAGGGATGGATTAAGCAGTAAGTCACAGATTCTGACACATGACAGATAATATCCCAGTACTATCATGGCTGCAGGTGTATTAAGTGCTGCAACTCCAGCCATCGTGCTGTTTATTACACCTGGCAGTTTAATTCCCGTAATAAAAAGAAACAGTCCTATAACAAGTGATATTGTCACAGGATTGACAAATAACTTTTTTATATTTATCATATCCTTGCGGCGGGTTATTATCACAATACCGTATGTCCACTGCAACAGATTAAGAATACTTGCAAATGATGCAACATAGAATGCCGCCTCATTTCCAAATACCGCAGTTACAAGTGGAATCCCGATAAATCCTGCGTTACAGAATGCAGTTCCAAAGTTGTCTATCGGCTTTCGCATGCCGTATATTATATATGATACAGCTATTGCCACTGCAAATGCAGCTATAGCCAGTACCGCCGACATAAGAAGTCCATTCAGCTTCTCCATTGTGAAATCTATTATATAGCTTCTTATAATTACACACGGAATAACCGCATACAGCAGAATATTGGCTATATCCTTACTGCCATGTTCTGTAAGCAGACCTGTTTTAGACAGAATCAGTCCCAAAATCATAAGAATAAACATTATAAATGTCTGCGTTAATAATATTTGTGTTATCATAATCGTAAATATCCTGATTTCTATATTATGTTAATTGTAATTTTTATAAAATACTACATACAAGAGAGGTGCGAACATGGAATTATATCAGCTCAGACAGTTTCAGGCTGCCGCCAGACACAAGAATATGACCCATGCTGCCAGTGAATTGTGCATAGCACAGCCAGCATTAAGCAAGACAATCCATAAGCTTGAAGAAGAATTTGGTGCACAGCTTTTTACCCGTAATAAAAAAGGGCTCGAATGTACCCGTCAGGGAGAAATTCTGCTTGAATATGCAGACAGAATACTGGCTCTTTCAGAAGATGCTGCGCGTGCTGTCAGTGAAAGTCTTGGAGATGCCGGCGAAATAAGGCTCTGTCTCCGCTCAAGTGCAGTTCTTGTCAGCAATGTACTTAAAGATTTTATCCATGAGCACCCTCATGTCAGCTTTTCAATATCTTCTGAACCAAAAGGGTGTGACCTGCTGATTGACTCTGTCTCATCAGCTTATGATATTCCAGACAATGCACATCTTCTTATGACAGAAGAAATCTGCCTTGCTGTTTCGTCATCACATCCACTTGCCCATACCGGACACATATCAGTAGAACAGATGATGGACGAGAAATTCATTGACCTTGCAGATACTCCATCTTACGCCGGAGTGTTCAATTCAATATTCAGTAAATGTAAGAAAACTCCTCAGATAGCCTACTCATGCAATGATTACATATTACAGGGCAAGCTCATAAGTCTCGGTCTTGGAGTATCATTTGTTGCCTCTGTAACATGGACAAGCAGCAGCCTTCCTGAAAACATAAGCCTGCTGCATATAGATGACTGTCCACATTTCAGAAGCATTTATTATCAGCCGCTTGGCTCATTCTGCTCAGAAAATCAGCGAATCTTCGAGCACCAGCTTGAAGAATATTTCAAGAAATTGAATAAATAATGCACCTGTGTATTTTAATGCACTTCTAATGGTGTGTCTTCACCGGCTGCAAACTGCACAACACTCTTAACTGAAGACTCAACCATGTCAGACACAGCCTGATCTGTGAAAAATGCAATGTGAGGTGTGACAATAGTATTCTGGAAAGACTTAAGTATGATGTAATCGTGATTAACAACAAGGTCATCATACTTACGGTCTGTACGGATAAAATCATCTTCACCCTCGCAGCAGTCAGTTCCAACTGAACCAATCTTGCCACTCTCAACAGCCTCAATCAGATTCTTTGTATCAACAAGTGCACCTCTAGCCGCATTTATAAGGATAACGCCATCCTTCATCTTTGCAATTGAATCCTTATTAATCATATGATATGTCTCATCACTTAAAAAAGTATGAAGCGAGATAATATCTGACTTAGCGTACAATTCATCAAGCGTTACATATTCAACATTTTCAAGGTCTTTTGCAGGGTATGGGTCATACGCAATAATCTTACATCCAAATCCTGAAAGATTCTTAATTACTGCCTTTCCAATTCTTCCTGTTCCGATAATACCTACTGTCATATTCTGCATTTCTCGTCCACATATAGGACCAAGTGAATAATCCGCTGTGTGCGAACGCATCATTACATACAAAGCCTTGCGGATACACATAAGCATAAGCATTACTGTATAATTGGCAACTGAATATGGCGAATATCCGCTGTGTGCAACACGGATTCCAAGGCGCTTTGCTGCCTCAAGGTCAACACTGTTATATCCGATTGTCCTGAAACCGATATACTTAACACCTTCTGCTGCAAGCTTTTCAAGAACAGGTGCTGACAAGTCACACATGCCATCGCACACCGACATAGCCTCACAGCCTTTGACACTTTCTATATCATCTGCTGTAAATCCGCTTCTATTAATCTGTAATTCCACCTTGTATACATTTGCAAATGTATCAAAATACTGTTTTTCATCTGGACGAACGCTGAATGCTGCTATCTTCATAATGTTTCACTCCTCCTACTTAATCCACTCGTATGTAAGTTTTCCAAGAATCTCGATTCCCTTAACAATCTGTTCATCAGAAGGTGTCGAATAGTTAAGTCTGAATCCATTAGATTTCTGGTTCTCATCTGCTAAGAACGCTGCTCCCGGAACTGAAAGAACGCCTCTGTTAATGGCCTCCCTTACAAATGGTGCAGAATCCATTCTATCTGGCAGGAATGCCATTACAAAAAGTCCACCCTCAGGGTGACCGAAGGTTACTGAAGGATGGAATTCCTTCTTCATGCACTCCATCATGAGATTACATTTATGCTCATACACCTTTCTTGAATCCTCGAGATGCTTGTCAAAATCATAGTTATTAATATATTCATTACAAATGTACTGGAAAAGTACAGTTGAATGTACATCTGTGCACTGCTTTGCAACTGTAAGCGGTCCTGTGAGCGACTTGTTGAACACAAGAAAGCCAAGACGGAATGCAGGTGCCATTACCTTTGAGAAGCTTCCTGCATATATAACCCTGCCCTCTGTATCAATTGATTTGATAGTTGGCACATTTTCACCTGCAAATCTTAATTCACCGTAAGGATTGTCCTCTAATATTGCGATATCATATTTGCAGCAAAGCTCATACACTTTTTTTCTCTTCTCAAGAGAAGTTGTGATTCCTGTAGGATTCTGAAAAGATGGAATTGTGTATAAAAGCTTTGCATCAGGATTAGCCTTTAAAGCCTCCTCAAGCGCATTTATATTCATTCCGTCCTGCTCCATTGGGATTCCTACAAGCTTTGCACCGTAAGAACGGAATGTATTAAGGCAGCCTACAAATGCAGGCTCTTCAGTAAGCACAACGTCTCCTTCATTAACAAGTGCCTTAGTTGTAAGGTCCGCACACTGCTGTCCGCCTGACACTATGAAAAGCTCATTATTCTCGAAATCAAAGCCTTCCTTCTTCTCAAGATATTTCTTCATGGTATCACGCAGAGGTGTATAACCTTCACTCAGTCCATACTGTAATAAAGAGACAGGATTCTCGCTGAGTCCCTTTGCAGCTATCTCTTCTATCTCCTTGCATGGGAATGTCTCTGCTGACGGATTGCCACCACCAAAAGATATAATATCCTTGCTTGCTCCTAACTTAAAAAGTTCTCGTATCATAGAACCATGTACACCTGATAGACGATTAGAAATCTCATATTCCATATATATATTTCCTCCTTCAAATACTTGCTAATGCAAAAAAGAGCCAGAATCCCCTAAAGATTTCCGGCTCCTTTGCCTTTGATAATGGTATCATAACCCCATTTGTCATTCCTGTAAAATAAATGTTGGTTATTAAATCATAAATCGTAGTAATAGTTATTCTTTTCAAATATTATAAAATTATCAGATAACTTTTCACTTATCCCAGCTTCCCTCTTTTCTTAAGATATACGAATGCGGCAGCGCATATCACAACCGATAACACTGAACCTGCCGGTGCAGCAAGTCCCCTGTGGTTGGCAATCATCGTTATTATAATGAACGCAATCTGAATACAACCATCCTGTATTGCAACCGGAATTAGTATTCCAAGTCACCATAAACAATTATTTTTGTCAACCTGCGTCGCCCAAGTCGCCAATATTTCACTTTCCCCGTCGCCAATAATTAAATATGGCGACTTGAGGGCAGCGTGCAGCTATTTTTACACCAAATCCAGAGCATCTGCTTCTAATATACTTAAATATTTTTTACAGATAGGCCTTCCGTTCGAAGCAAAAAAAAGAATCCATGCCTTTCCCGCATGAATTCATTTTATCGTTCCTTACGCATCCTTATATTCTATTTTTAATGGTGTATGGAATCAATATTTTCGGCTGTACAGAACTCTCATCATACACAATTATCTTCTTTTGAATAGCATTTAAATCTGTGAAATACGCTAAATACAGACTGAACAATTCCCAATATGTTTGATTCCAAATCAAAGCCTTTTCTTCACTCGCTTTTATAATACGTGGAAAAACATAATTTGTAGAAATCATTTTTTATTTGTGCTTTTTATTTCCGCTACCAGTTCTTCATACTTACGTTCGTCAATAATATATTTCCGTTTAATCAGTATATAAGCAGCTCCTATAGAAATTACCGGAACAGCTACAATTCCAAGACGCAATATAAATCTTTGTCCGGCATCTGCTGTCTGAATAAATTTATCTGCCTGTACAATTACATTTTCCGAAGTAAGTTCTCCTGTACCAGCTTTTATTTCTAATCCGGATATTTTCTGACTGATTGCATAAATATTGCTTATAATCAGTATTAACGCAACAACCGCCTGATCAACTGCACTTGCCAGCTTTGTTGCAAAAGATCTTACTGCTGAGATAATACTGTCATGTCGTTCATGAAACCGGACTTCATCATACTCTATGGTATTATTTAACATGACAATCATCGTCATATTAAATGTTCCCTGCGAAAAGAAGATCAGAAAACCGATGATATTCAGTAAAACAATACTCTTTGGTAAAATGTAGCCTACACTCATAAAAAGCATATACCCAATGACTGTAATGATGGTAGCTGCAGTTATAATCTGATTTCGTGTGAATTTTGAGGAAAGCCACGCAAAAGATGCCTCTGATATCAGCGTTCCTAATCCATACATAATTGTAAACCAAAATACAAGACTGCCACCTACAGAATATCCAAATTCAAAATAAAAGAAATTCATTCCAATCATAATCAGAAGACCATTTCCGATTTGGAATAATAAACATGCAATTCCAATCACTATCAACTGATCATTTCTCAGGAATATATGAAACATATCTTTTAATGACAGTGTTCTCTTCTTTTCCGGTCGTTTTCTCTCTTTTACTCCAAACACTGTAAGTAGCTGGAAACCAATAAAACAAAAAGCAATCACAATCGCAGCCGTCCGATATGCCATAATCGCATTTCCAGCTACCATATCAGGGAGCAGACCTGCAACAGAAAACTGTCCGATACAGATAAAAATTCCCTGTACGGTTACCAGCCAGTTCCGTTCTCCCGGATCTGATGTAAGACTCGGCAGCATTCCCCAATAGGCAATATCATTCATTGTGTAAGTCATTCCCCATAAAAGATATCCCACTCCAAAAAATGCAACAAATCCCCATCCTTCCGGCCTTACTGTAAACAAGCAGATAATTATCAGGCTGTTTAAAATTACTCCTATAAAAATCCAAGGTTTAAATTTTCCGGCTTTCAAATGCGAATTTTCAATAATAATTCCCATCATTGGATCATTAATGGCATCCCACAGCAGACACACTACCATAATTGCTGATATTACTGCATATTGGGCAACTGTCAGTTTCATCGTATATTGAATATATGTAAGAAGAAACATAGAGATAAGTGCATACGCCATATCTCTTCCGGTTGCTCCTATACAATAGCTCCATTTTGTGCGTTTATCCAATTTATTGTTTTCCATATACGACTCCCCCTCTCTCTATTTCTTCAGCAGTCTTTTAAAAGCCTGCAGATATTTTTTATTTGCATTGTAAACTAACATATCGATTAACTTCGGAGTTGCAATTCCACCACTGGTTGCAATCAGTCCTTCCAGATTTCCTTCTTCGACTCCCATTTTTACCATTTTAAAGGCCGGGTCCCGCTCTGATTTTCCCCGAAGTATAATCTTAAGTCCGATATGTACGACTCCACGAACAAATTTTCCAAACATGGAGACATTTACCACATCCTGATAGGAATCGTAAACCGTATACTCTCCACGCTTTTTTTCTTTGTCATGTTTTGGTTCACCGCCTAATAGCTGATAAAATTGTTCTGCACTGATTTCCATTCCATGTGGCTGCTCTCTAAAATAATCCGGAAACAGTTCTCTTTCATTTCTAAAATAACTATTTCCTACTACTTCCATATTCGCCTTTAATTGCAAATCATGTACCGATGCTCCGATACAGATCTGATATTTGCCGCTTAACATGGAAAAGGCTTTTTTCTCTACATCATAGACGGAAAAACTTCTTTCATCCAGCTCTAATATAACTTCTTTTTCTTCTCCCGGATGCAGATATATTTTTTGAAATCCCTTTAGCTCTATATGGCTTCTGATAACATCTGATTCAATCGGGCAGATATATAACTGTGCTATTTCTGCTCCACTCACTTTTCCGATATTTTTAATTTTAAAACGAATTTGTATCTTTCCACCACTATATACTTCCGGTACATTCAATTCCGAATAGGAAAAAGAAGTATAGGAAAGTCCATAACCAAACGGATATTTTACCGGAACATGGAATGTCTCATAGTAACGATAACCTACAAAAATGCTTTCCCTGTATTCTACATCATCATTCGGAGGTGCAAAATATCTCCATGCCGGGGTATCTTTTTCTGAAAACGGAATTGTCTCTGCCAATTTACCGGATGGATTCACCTCTCCACTGATTAAGTCAGCAACAGATTCCCCTACAGCCTGTCCTCCGAGGTACATGTGAAGAATTGCTCCTACATTCTTTTCAAAACTAAAATCCATAGGCGCACCACCGAAACTAATTGCTGCAATATGATCTTTTCCGACAGTTTCTGCAATTTCAGCCAACAGCTCTTCCTGATTTTGAGGAATTTTAAGGTTTTTCCTGTCGTATCCTTCTCCTTCGTAAGATTCTGTAAGACCGATAAAATATAGAATCACACAATCCTTTTTTCTATATTCCTGTTTCAGTTTTTCTATCGTATCCTGTAGTTGCTTTTCTCCTAATTCCTCCGTTTCATTCTGATATCCCTGTATATAAGTTACCTGATATCCTTTTTCACGTATTGCTTCAATCGCATTTGTCATCTTCGTCGGCTGGATATGACTGCTCCCACCTCCCTGAAACCGCATCTGCCTGGCAAGCTCTCCAATAATGATTACCTTCTTCTCTTTTTCAATTGGCAAAACACTATTATTTTTCAAAAGTACTGCACTTTCATTTTCTAGTTTACGTGCCACCTGATTCTGTTCTTCCATATCTACCTCATAATTTTCTTCTATATTTTTATGAAGTGATACAAAATTCTGCAGAACATTCTTAGTCCAGTTATCCAGTTCCTGATCTGTAATCCGGCCATCCTTATACGCTTCTTTTAACACATCTGTGTGGAAGCCTTTCGGATCTGGCATTTCCAGTGTCAGACCATTTTTCATACAGCTTACAATATCATTTGCTGCTCCCCAATCCGACACCACACCACCTTGATATTTCCATTCTTTTCTCAGAACATCTGTCAGTAAGTATTTATTTCTTGCTCCAAATTCGCCATTAATCCTGTTGTATGAAGCCATTACAGAAGTCGGTTTTGCTTTTTTCACAACTTCTTCAAAAGCCGACAGATATATTTCCCTAAGAGTTCTTTCATCAATCTGGCTATTGGATGTCATTCGTCTTGTTTCCTGTGAATTAACAGCATAATGCTTTAAACTCGTACCTATTCCAAGGCTCTGTACACCTTCGATATATCCAGTTGCCAGCTTTCCTGTCAAATACGGATCTTCACTGAAATATTCAAAATTTCTTCCGCATAAAGGAGAACGCTTGATATTGATTCCGCAGCCTAGCACAATGGATATCTGCTCTTTTTTTGCTTCTTTCGCAATCGCTTCACCCATCTTTTTAACAATAGCAGGATTCCAACTGCAGGCTATTGCACTTGCAGTTGGAAAACAGGTTGCTGGCTTACTGGTTTCAATATCCCCAACCTTTTCCTGTTCCAGTTTTCGAATCCCATGTGGTCCGTCTGTCATCATAATAGAGGGGATTTTCCCATTACAGTCATAAGTATGCCAATCACCAACACCGCCTAAAAGCCGGATTTTTTCATCTATTGTTAACTGTTCACATATTTTATCAATGTTCATCGCTTTTCCTCTCTTTTAATCTCTTAATTGCATTTTATCTTTTTCCGGCATATAATTATATTGATTTATCGTGTTTTATGTCAATTTATCGTGTTTTTGACAGGAGGAATCACCTATGTATAAAATGAAGTCAGACATCAATTTTTCACTCACACATGAAATGTTGGAAAATGCAGAAAATGAACGGATACATACATCTTATGCACAGGAAAAAGCAATTCTCGAATGTGTTTCAAACGGAGATATTCATGCATTGGAGAATACTTATTATTCACTCCCAACAACTGTTTACGGAAAGATGACCTCTTCCAATTCCAAATTAAAATTACTTTTTTATGCAAGTATTGCTAATACAACTTTAGTTACCAGATATGCCATCGAAGGAGGACTTAATGAGGAAACTGCTTTTTCCTTAAGTGATGTATATATACGAAAAATGGAACAATGTACCGATGTTGACACTTTAATGAAATTAAATGAACAGATGGCTATTGAATTTACGCTTCGTGTTGCTGAGGCAAAAAAGACGCCAAAAAATTACTATTCACCAGCTATTTCTCGCGTCATTGATTATATCTATCATGGAAAAAATAAAACTTTAACCTTAAATCAACTGGCATCTTTAGTTAATTTAACACCTAAATATCTGTCTGCCCTGTTCCATAAAGAAACCGGACAGACGCTTACTGTTTTTATCCATAAAGTTCTTATTGAAAAGGCACAGAATTTACTGGCACATTCCGACTATAGTCTGGGTGAAATCAGTACTTACTTGAATTTTTCATCTCAAAGTTATTTTATTTCTATTTTTAAGAGATACACTGGTATAACTCCCGGACAATATCGTAAAATGCATCGCCAGATTAGTTGGTAAAATAGAAAATAAAATAAGAATATCGATGATTAAACGTTACTATCGCCAGAACTTTTCTCGTCTTGAAGATAAAAGAATCGTCAGTGGTGACAGTATGTAACCGGAATTTCACAGCGGAGAGATTGCGTGGGTATCACAGCAGGATACCCTATGTGATAGTGAGATAGGTATATTCGGACTGAACAATGAGGCTTATATTAAAAAGCTGAAAAGATATGCAGACAGACTCTATCTCGTATCACTAAACAGCAAATACTCTCCTATTGAGATAAAAGAGTCTGACCGTCTGGATGTATTCGGAAAAGTGGTCGGCAAAATTAATTCTAATGATGTACCAGATTACCGGTTTTAATGAATTATAACGAAAGAAGTGATTAAATGAAAATAATTAATAATCTTAAGGGAATACGGACACAGCGAAAAATCGCCCAAAAGCAGCTTGCCATGGACACTGGATATGATCCCCGCACTATCCGCCGCGTTGAGCTGGGCGAATGCTGTCCGTCCGCAGAATTCATGTTTGATATGTCCGACTATTTCGGAGTCCCGATCGAGGAAATATTTGCACTTGATAAATCTACAGAATCAGTACAGAGAGGAAAATAAAGATGAGCGATGCAGAGGTCAAAGATTTAAACCAGATAAGTAAGAAGGATATCTACCACACTCCATCCGGAAAATATATCCAGTTCATCCATGATCATTCGGAAAAACATTTGATGCGTGGGAACTCCTACCGGACGGAAGTCATCGGCTACTCGAGAGCCAGAGCACTACTATTGAGACATTTGATGAATTTAAAGAAAAAATTATAGGTAAAAACTAACATTAATCGTTATTCTTTGCCTATTCTAAACTCTAAAATGTATATACATGTGTATATCAATATTAATACATATGTATATACATAAATTAACAAATAACAGAACATTAAAGCAGTCGATTAGTGGCAACCGACTGGCTTTTTTGGAGTTTAGATTATAAAAAATGTTTGTTAAAAAAGGGATAGTGAGCGCTATTTTCGTTCCCACTCACATTTTTATAATAACATTAGTATGAAAAGTGCGCAACGTTTATATTATTTTTGAACAGGCTATATCGGCATACCGATATAGTCTGTTACGGTAAAGCATAATAAAAACTGACTAAATACAAATAGTTCGTAAAATATGTATTTTAAGGCTGACTTGAAAAAGTAAATTCCAGTGCAAGAGTAAATTCCATCGTGATTTAAATTTTGCTGGTTTAACAAGAAATTTTTGGACTAAATCTCTCGTTTTCTGCTATAATTAATGTAACTTATCGAAATTTTCTCGATTTCTAGACATGCTAAATAGGCTACTGGAATTCGGTGTGCTAGACTAAATTCCACCAGCCGCATCTTAAAAATGTGAAAAGTTTACATCCAGTCTGACAGCAGATTTCGATTAGTTTTATTAACGGTTAAAGCGTATCAGCTTAGGCGTCAGATTAACCTTGTCTGGTTCAATCGGCTTAAGCTGAAATGCTTTTAAGATATCTTCACCAAGCGTTTCTAATGCAACTTCATATGGTGTCCTTCCACTGAGGATTTCTCGCGGAGTGGAGTTGATGTGGTTTACGATGAGATTCACATCCCATTGTGTCAAGAATTCAAAAGAAGTTCCTTTCGGTAAAACCATACGAAGCATTGTGTGTGCTTGTTCTATAGCGCCTTTTTGTCCGCTGCGCATTGGATCACAATAGTAGATGCTGCTTCTCTGGATTCCCTGAATGCCTGTCTCAAGGCTTACTGGATCTCCGAATTCGGAACCTCTATCAGTCAATATATTTTCAAAAACGGATATAAATTCATATGTGCCCAAGCGCTTCTCTAAACGGTCAAAGGTAAGTCTTACAGCACCTTTGGTACATCGGTTAAGTAAAAAGGCAAGAAATAGCTTTTCTTTCGTAAAAAACAGTGTCAGGAGAGTCTTGTTTGATTCTCTTGAGGAATGGACTGTATCCATTTCCACAAAAGACGACAGATCTAATGAACAAAAGTCTGAGTAGGTTCTGTGTGTAAAAACAGAACGATCAGTGATTTGCGTTTTATGACACTTTCGCGGTTTGAATTTTGCCTGTCTTTTCAAATCAATATTTCTTGCTGTGAAGAGTCCTTTGTCAATGTATGTGTACATAGAGCGGACAGACATATCCAGTTCCGGGTGATTTGTAAGGATTTGATAAGGGGATTGCCCCTGCTCAATCAATGGAGATATAATCTGGTCTTTCTGATGGAGCTGGTGCTTGGTCATATTTATTCCAGAACGAGAAGATATCAGCAGTTCACGATATTTTCTGTCAGCAGCACGGCCGTTGTAATAGTATTTATGTGCAATTGTGCAGTGATTTATCTTTTTCGTGCAGCCATTGCAAACATATGGCGCTTTGTCCAATCGTTTACATCGTTCTTTTTCAAAGTCCTTGCAGGTCTGATTACAGGTAGGACATGAGGCGCATTTAATGCCACAGAGAAGGATTTTTCCACAGGCATTGGTCTTTTGGCAATGGTAACGATGAATACAAAAGTTCTTTGCGTTATAAAAAGTACCTTTGTGATACCAATCTGAAAGCCGATGAGTACGGACTTCCTTAGATATAGTTGTTGGATCTTTACATAGAAATGCTGCAATGTCTTTAAAGGGAGTCTCTTTTGCCAGTTCATTTTCAATATAGATACGATCATTTAAAGTAAGGTGCTTCTGGTTTCCTGGTATATATTTACTCATAATGATTCTCCTTCTACTGCTGTCAGAAGGAGTCATAACCATAACATGATTGTATGAAAGAGTAAATATCTACTGTGCGAGAGTGAATTCCATCGCCCCATTGGGCGGTGGAATTTAGAAATTCATTTTTGATATGTATTTTAAGAACTATTTGTATTTTTCATGATGGTATCATTATGGTATAATAGAGACATACAACTCTAAATTTGCTAAAGGAGGTGGTAAATATGTGGTGGTCTATTGGTGGTGGAATCATAATCTTTGCGTTAGGTATGTTTATCTTCTTAAAGCCGGGCTTAATATGGAAATTAACAGAAGAATGGAAATCTTATTGTGCAGATGAACCATCTGAGTTTTACTTGAAAACAACAAAAATAGGTGGTATTCTATTTGCCTTATTTGGAATTATTATGATTATGCTTCCGGTTATTTTGGAGTAATAAATTCAAGTTTGGAGAATTGAGAAAATCGGAAGTTGTGAACTTAAAATTAGAGGTGTTGAAAATGAAAATAATAATTATATTTATTGATTTACTGATGGC
>ERZ1673736.3450-NODE-3450-length-14858-cov-9.652300_pt1 | contig 14858 bp, 10 predicted proteins | sample MGYA00580212_ERZ1673736 | MGnify/ENA primary metagenome ERZ1673736 (study PRJEB41218, sample SAMN15661752) | gut metagenome | host: Homo sapiens | place: Canada: London | collected 2015-08-20/2019-03-30 | study: EMG produced TPA metagenomics assembly of...
CTCATAAATCTACCCTTAATCGTGTATTGGATGATAGTTGCGGATTTTAGGTTTTTCTGATAGTGTTCACAATTCCTATATTTTCCTTTATAGCAACAGGTGTTTCCGCTCCTTTGCTGAGATAATATAGATTATGATTGCTCTCGAACCATATATTTCCTGTACCGTCTTCTCCTACCGTATAGCAGTAATAAGGATAGATTTTCAGACTTTCAATCTTATTTTCATCATAAACTTTACATTTTATCAGATTGCGGTTGGTTACCAGCCATAGCAAGTTTTCGCTGTCGACAAAGCACTGGTCTATTTCTTCTTTAGAAATAAAAGAAGAGATCTCTAATCGGAAGATGCGCTGATCAGCCAGTACATGATAGAGTTCACTGTGAGATACTATTATATAGTAATCATTATTTGTTCCTCTGAAAATATTGGTGATATCCTTGTTACGGAAAAACTCGATGGTTTCAGTCTCTTTTTTAAATCGCGATTGCTGATGATATAATACTTGGTACCCATCTCTTTCGGACCCTATCCAGACATTCTGGTGGGAATCAACATATACAGTTGAAATATCATCCAATGGTATGTGGAAGGGAAAGTCTGTATGGTTTTGGTCGATGATTGTCATTTTTACAGTATCCCATAGATAGAGTTGATTGTTTTTGGCATATAGTAGCATGGAGGAACTGTTATAAGGAGTAACTCTTTTGATATGCTTATTCTTCAGCACCATAGAAACGCGTTCAATGGAATCATTGATTACCCGGCGGAAAGTATTAGGATTTATAATGAATATTCCCTGGGAAGTATGGTAGAACAGGTCCCCATTTGGCAGTAATCCGGCTACATCCGAAAGATCATCTATCCGGATGGATTTAATCAGACTAAAATCTTTAATGGAGTGACAACAGGCTTCTCCGTCTCTCCATATCCAGAGGTTATCATTACGGTCGGCTAATGGTAAGAAGCCGGAAAGCCGTTTAGTACATATTTTATTCCGCGCATCATACTCATAGATATTGGTGCCGACATCTGAGATGCTGAGAAAGATTCTTCCATCGCTTGTTTCTGTAATCCCGTTGGAGTAGGGGTATACTCCTTCTTTAAAGATAGTTTGAAAACTTCCGTCATTGTTGTAGACAGAAGTCCCGAATTCTGTCAGTACGAATAGTTGTCCCCTGGAAGAACAATACATCTTCAGGACTGCGTCATTACATAAGCTGGTTGTATCTTCTGTGCTTCTGTAGTGATAATAGCGCTTTCCGTTGTATTGGTAAACTCCACCTGGGGTACCAATCCAGATGTATCCTTGTTTGTCTTCAACAATATCTTTAATCTGATTATAACCGATCTGGGGTTGGCGGGTGATTGCGACATCCTTTTGTCCCCGTTCGTCAATGCTGTTGTGACAAGACAGAAAAAGAATACATCCCAAAATATGGGATAGAATTTTCATTTTCATAGTATACAAATATTTGAGGCAAAGTTACAATATATGGTGAGTTAAGCAAAAGAAATATGCCCAATTGGATTTTGATTATACTCATTCGGACTGTGATTACAGATATGTGGACCTTGGTTATAGAGGTTTGGAGAATGGTTACAGTGATATATCAGATATGCATATAACTTTGCCAACAGAAAAATGAAATGCAGAATGTGCGATAATAGAAACTTTTTTTTAACCTTGTTATTATGATGAATTTGAAAACAAGAACCTTGAAACAGAAACTGGCAATGCTGGTTATAATGTGTCTTTTGAGTATGACGGATACGTGGGCACAATTCAGTTCTTCTCCAGATGTGGAAGTGAAAAATAATTCGTTTTATATTGATGGGAAGAAATTCTTCATTAAAGGTATCGGCTATGAAATTGGAGCATTGCCGGGGGAACTACCGAATGAAAGAAAATTCAATCCCGACCAGTTACATTTCGATATCCGGCGTATTTTATCCGGTGGATTTAATACTATTCGTACCTGGGCTGCGTTTACAGAACAGGAACTGGAAGTTCTTCGGCAATATGATATAAAAATAATTATGGGTATCTGGATTGATCCGGCTGGTGACTTTTCAAATACACAATTCGTCGATAATGCCAAAACGATAGTTAATGATGTGTTGAGTTATTCCAAGAATTACAATAATATAATAGGCTATTTAATCATGAATGAACCCCATCCCACGGCAGTTCTGGGAGCTGGGTATCAACATACTGTGAATCTATGGACGGAGCTGGTCAATATCATTCATTCGCAACACCCCAACCGTCCTGTCAGTATAGCCAATACTCCGAATGGTACTTATATTCACCCGCATATATTCGATTTCAGTGCATATAATGTATATATCTATAATCCGGTCACGGTTAATTATCTTCATGGTTATAGAAACCATATTGATTATCTGCAACAACTTAACTCATCGGATCATCCGTTGATAATAACCGAATATGGACTGTCCGTTTCGCCTACTGGTCCGGGCGGTTGGGGATATGGTGGTAATAGTTTGTCCGAACAGGAGTCGGGAGATGTATATATGTATAAGTCTTTGGTTGATGGCGGGGCAAATGGTGCCTGTATATTCAATTATAGTGATGGCTGGTGGAAAGCTGATGATGAATTTGTGCATAGTGATTTACCGGAAGAATGGTTTGGATTGATTGAATATAGCAGTTTGTCGGATAAGCAGGGGCATGAACGCCCGGTTTGGAAAGCTATACGGGATTTCCAGTCCGCAATCATTGCACAGCCGAGATCAGAGGAAATATATATAGATAAAGTTCCTGTTGAGATATTCTTCAATGATACAATTAAAAAAATCAAGGTTTTACTGGAGGATAAATTGATTTATCAAAGAGATATGACAGATGACTATTTGCTGGACACTCTTGAAATTGATTATAAAGATGTCAAAGATGTGAGATTGGTGTTTAATTGCTATGACGATAAAAACAATCTGATAAAAACAGAAGAGAAGAGTATTTTGATCACTGCAACTGAACTGACTTTACCTACTCTTCAACTCTCTGTGAATAGCAATTGTTGGCAAACCAACCAGGTTAATGTCACATACAAGGTTACTAAATCTACAGATTTTACTGTCAGTCCGACATTTGACTATGTCTATTATCCGCATATCGGATTTGATTACGGGCAGAAATTCAGTTCGATTATAGGCAACCAGAACCAAGTTGAAATATCCGGTCGGCATAGTATATCCGGAAATATAGATGTTTTTACAGTAGGAGCTGCGTTTAATATCTATTATAATGGATTTCAAAAGCGTATTTTTAATCAAATGACGATTTCCCGGCATGACCTTAGCACAGGTGTGGAGGAAAATACATTTGTTGAATCTTCTTTGGCTATCCGGATTCTGGGTGATCCGCATAGTGGAAGTCTGACTTTGGTTAGTTACGCGGACTTGCAACTTAGCCATGTGGAAGTGGTGGGTATCAATGGGCAGGTGATTGCAGCATATCGTGCCGAAAGTTCAAGGCTCGAATTGCCTGTGGGAACATTGGCAAAAGGATTGTACCTGGTCCGGGCTTATGATATGGAGGGGAGGTATACGACCTGTAAGATGTTGCTGACATGATCCCGTTTCTTTTTATATAAGATGTAAGGGTAATTGTCTGTTTCCATGAAAGTAGAATTTTAAGTTGATAATCTTTAATTTATTATTTATATGAAAAAATTATTGTTGGTTTTATTTTTGTTTGTATTTACCTTGGGGGCTGTATATGCTCAGACTGTTCAGGTAAAGGGCTTGGTGATAAGTGGTTCGGACATGGAACCATTGCCCGGAGTAAATGTAGTGGTGAAAGGAAATACTTCTATAGGAACAATCACTGATGTAGATGGTAACTTCTCCTTGTCGGTTCCTTCTGATGCAGTTCTTTCAGTGACTTATATAGGTTTTAAATCTCAAGATGTTTTGGTGAAAGGGCAAAGAACACTTAAAATCGTTCTTCTGGAAGATACTGAAGCTCTGGATGAAGTGGTGGTGGTGGGCTACGGCGTTCAGAAAAAAGCCAATCTGACCGGTGCTGTAGCTTCTATAAAAAGTGATGAATTGCTGAAGGCTAAGTCTGCTAATTCTACTAATACATTGGTAGGGCAAATTCCTGGGCTTATCTCGAAACAAGCTAAGGGCGAGCCGGGAGCAGATGATGCTTCTTTGTATATACGTGGTATTGCAACTTTCCGAGGAGATACATCTCCTGCATTTATCATTGATGGGGTAGAACGCTCTTCGGCAGATTTTGCACGTATGGACCCTAATGATATTGAGTCCGTTAATGTGCTGAAAGATGCGGCTTCGGCAGCAATCTTTGGTATGCGTGGGGCTAATGGTGTAGTGGTTGTAACTACTAAGCGGGGAAAGCAGGATAAAACGAGCATTAAATATTCAGGGAATGTCTCTATACAGTCTCCTACAAAGTTGCCGGAATTTGCCAATTCTTATGACTATGCACGTCTGTATAATACATTCATGGGGCAAGAGATATACAAGGAAGATGAATTGATAAAATTCAGAGATGGTACAGATCCTGATAATTATCCGAATACGGATTGGTATAAAGAAATGCTGTCACGAAATGCCATTCAGCATCAACATAACCTGTCCGTGTCGGGTGGTACGGAAAAAATACGCTACTATGTAAGTGCCGGATTTCTCAGTCAGGGCGGACTTTGGGAGGATATAGATTATAAACGCTATAATCTGCGTAGCAATATTGATGCTGATATTACCAAAACAACCCGTTTGGGAGTGGATGTTTCGGGAAGAATGGAAAAGACACTGAATACAGGATCGGCAGAAGGTATCTTTGCCGGGTTGGTACGTAACACTCCTGTTTTATTATGCCGTTTTCAGGATGGTACTTTTGCAGTGCCCGATGCTACTCATACTAATATTGTTGCTGCTAACCAACCTGGAGGGAGTTATAGCAAGGGGAATATATTCGTAGTAGATGCGCGGGTTGATCTGGAACAGAAACTGGATTTTATAACTTCCGGATTGTCTGTTAAGGGGACTGCTTCTTTCAGTAAGAATATATATAAGAATAAATCTTGGAACGTATCTCCTTATGTGTATACTAAAGATGCGGAAGGAGAATATGTCCTGAAACCACGTTCAAGTGCCAGTTTAGGATTAACTCAGAATGGTTCCGAATACCAGGAATATCAGTTGCAGTTTAATTATTCCCGCTCTTTTGGAAATCATAATGTAACCGCAATGGCTATGGCTTTGGCCAGAAAAGGAGATTTTGACGGCTCTAGCATGAATAGGATATCTTTCGACTCTGAGATTTTGGATCAGATGAATGCCGGAAACTCAAAAGACCAATCATTGAGTGCGTATGACAGTAAGACTGCACGTGCCAGTTACATGGGGAGAATCAACTATAATTATGCACAAAAATATCTGGCTGAATTTAATCTGCGCCGGGATGGCTCCGAGAATTTTGCGCCGTCCAAACGGTGGGGTACATTTATGTCTGCATCTTTAGGTTGGGTACTTTCGGAGGAGAAGTTCTTTGAGAAACTGAAGAAAACGGTAAACTTTCTGAAAATAAGAGCTTCCTATGGTACCTTAGGTAATGATAATACGGGTGGTGTGGCTTTTCCCTATTATAGCCGTTTTGAATTGTATTCAGGTGCTACTGCAAGTAATTATCTTCCTAATAACCTGGGCGACTACGTCTTTGGCTCTCTGTTGACGAAAGGCTTGGTACCAGGCGCAGTGGCTAATGCTATGGCTACTTGGGAGAAATCGACCAAAACGAATATCGCGATGGATGCTACCTTGTTTAATCGATTGAACCTGACTGTAGATTTCTTCATGGAACGGAGAACGGATATTCTGGTTCAACGATATGATGAAGTTCCGTCTTCTTTCGGTGGAACACTGCCTTTGGAAAATTTAGGTGAGGTGAAAAATAAAGGTGTTGACTTTTCATTGAGTTATCATCAGAAAGTCCGTGAAGTGGATTTTACATTAGGAGGCAATTTCACATTTGCCAGAAATAAAATTGTAGAAATGGCTGAGGCTGTAGGTACTTCTGAATATATGCGTAAAACGGGCCGTCCCATTAATGGCTATTATGGATATAAGACAGACGGCATCTTCAAATCTCAGGAAGAAATAGATGCGTACGCGAAGCAAGAAGTAGCAGGTACAGGCTATGTTACCCAACCGGGTGATATTAAATATGTCGATGTAAGCGGTGATGGAGTTGTCAATTCTAATGATATGACCTATTTAGGCAATGGAAATATTCCTGAAATTATTTATGGAATCAATGGCGCATTGAACTGGAAGAATCTGGATTTCAGCTTTTTGTTTCAAGGGGCTGCCCGCGTGCAAGTTTATTTGCAGGGTGGAGTTATTCAACCTTACTTCAATCAGGGAAATCTTCCTCAATTTTGGGTGAATGAAAGCTGGACCGAACAGAATATAAATGCGAAATATCCGCGTTTGACAAATTCTATCCATAATAATCCTACGACGGATATCAGTGGTGTACAGACCTATCTCTATGATGCTTCTTATTTACGTTTGAAAAATATCGAGATCGGATATACATTCCCATCCAAGTGGTTGAAATCGGCTGCAATAAATGGACTGCGTGTCTATGTGAATGCACAGAACTTGTTCACTATTTCGGATGTACCGCAAATTGATCCTGAAAACACACAGCAGCAAGGATGGACTTATCCGCAAATGAAAGCGTTTAACGTGGGACTTACTCTTCAGTTTTAATCTCAAAAGTATAAGATATTATGAAAAAGTATAAGAATTTATTGTTGGCATTGTTTGTGGCTTTGGCATCTGGTTGCTCTGATATGCTGGATATTAAGCCTACTTCTTTTATTTCCGATGAAGCCATTTGGGAAGATAAAGTTTTGATAGATAAATTTGTGGCTAATACATACGGTTCAATGTTGTGTGGGTTCAACAGATGTACTGCCGGGTTCGGACAAAACTGGTCCATGTCATGGGCCGGGAATATGGATTCTGCTACAGACGATTTTGCCAGTGTATCCGATTCACCTATTTATACACAGTTGAATAAAGATGCAATCACCGCCCAAAGCTGCCCGTTTGTCAGTGAAATCTGGATTCAGGAATACCTTGTGATACGGAAGTGTAATACTATTATTGAGCGTGTTGCTGGTGTCGATGATAAAGTACTGACTGCAAAGGAGAAATTGAGAATAGATGCTGAAGCTCGCTTCTTGCGTGCATTCTGTTATTTCGATTTAGGCCGTACTTTTGGTAAAGCTCCATTGATACTTAAAGCCCAGAATCTGGAAGAGGATTTGTTGGTAGCTCCCTCCTCATTTGCTGAAATTGTAGAATTCGTAAAAGATGAATGTGATCTATATGCTGATAATTTACCTTTGACTTATCCGGAAGAAGAAGCCGGTCATGCCACGAAAGGAGCTTTCCTGGCACTGAAATCGCGGGCTCTGTTGTATTTGGCCAGTCCGTTGAATAGTGAGGATGATGCCCGCAAATGGGATGATGCAGCAGTTGCGGCTCAGGCTGTAATGGATTTGCATGTTTATGAACTCTACAAAGTGGGTGAAACCCCTTATCGCTCTATGGAATTTGATAAAACAGCTGCTAATAAGGAAGTTATTTTTGAGCGTCGTTTTTCTTTTCCCGAAGCTCCTCACAATATTCATATGATGTGGAGTTTGGATGCTGAGGATGCCGGGTCATGGAATGGTTTGTATCCTACCCAGAATTTAGTAGATGCTTATGAGACTATTGACGGAAAACTGATTGATGATCCTACAAATACAATGTATGATGCCCAGGATCCGTATTCAAACAGGGATGCCCGTTTTTATCAAAGTATCATTTATAATGGTTCAACGTGGGAAACTTATCTGATGTCTATGGTGACCAATACTGTAGACCCGTCGAAAAACGGATCGTGCAAACCCAGATTAGGAAAGGCTCGCTGTGGGTATGGACCGAAGAAGTTCATTGAAGAATTAGATCCTTCTACTAATATATATGGGGGATACGCTCAAAGTAACAACTGGCCATATTTCCGCTATGCCGAAGTATTGCTGAATTACGCAGAGGCAAAAAATGAATCGCTGAGTGTACCTGATGAAAGTGTATATAATGCAGTCAATGAGGTGCGTGCACGTTCCAATCAGCCCAATCTGCCCACTGGCTTGTCTAAAGAAGAAATGCGGAAACGAATCAAGAATGAGCGTAGAGTAGAATTATTGTTAGAAGAACACCGCTTTTATGATTTACGCCGTTGGAAAGATGGAAATGTGCTGGCGGAACCGATTATGGGTATGAATATCTATAATAATAATATTACATTGAAATATGAAATTTCTAAAGTGGAAGACCGGGTATTTACGGGAGAGCACTATTATTTACCAATTCCGCTTTCTGAACAAGAAAAGAATCCTTTGCTGAAAGAATAGTCCGGCAATCATCCGCTGCAATGCTGGCCTTAAAATAACGGGAGTGAATCCCTAAAGTTAGACTCCTGGCTTTAGGGATTTGATTTTCTATGCTCTGATGTGAGCTGGTTATAGAATTTCTTTTAGGAGCATACCCTCTCTGATACTTTATGATTTTGTAGGGAAAGCGGATTGTTGGCAAGATAGTATTAATTGAAACATTATTATTTGTATTGTTATGAATTTGAAGAAAGTATTTACGACTTTTTTTATCTGTTGTGTAGTTTTTGGTAGTGTAGCCCAAAATAAAAGACAACCTTCTATTCCGGGTGATATTGAAATAGAGAAGAAAATCGAAGCCCTGATTTCAAAAATGTCGATAGAAGAGAAAATAGGGCAGATGATCCAATTGGAAGTAAATATGGTGACATATACCGATCCTGAGTATAGTACCGAGGCATTACTATCAAAGTCCGAAAAAGAGTTAGCAGAGATAATCCGGAAGTTTGATCTGGGTTTCTACTATGATAGTAAAAGTATGACTGATGCCAATGGTCGCCCCTTACCGGAAGCCGGCTATCAGTTTTACACACTTTCACGAGCCATAAATAATGAGCTTGGCTTCAAACTTGATAATGATAAATTAGATTTAGTTTTCAATACGTATCATGTCGGCTCAATATTAAATATGTTGGGAGGCAGTTACGCTTCGGATGTACGCACCTGGCACGATGCAATCAGACAGATTCAGGAATCATCATTGAAACATCTGAATATTCCATGTGTCTATGGGCTGGACCAAGTGCATGGGACCAACTATTCCAAAGGAGGCACTTTGTTTCCTCAACATATTGGCATGGTATCCACTTTCAATCGTGATTTGGCAAAACGTATGGGAGAAATTTGTGCTTATGAAACAAGGGCATGCGGTGTGCCCTGGATATTTGGTCCGACTCTGGATATCGGACGCAAAGCCTCCTGGCCCCGTCAATATGAGGGAGTTGGCGAAGATCCGTATCTGGCAGCGGAGATGGGTGTGTCTTATCTCTCCGGCTTACAAGGAGATGATCCTAACCACATCGGTAAATATCATGTAGGTACATGTCTGAAACACTATTTCGGATATGGAGCGCCGGATAATGGCATTGACCGTACTCCGGCCAATATCACTGAACAGGATTTGAGAGAAAAGCATTATGCGCCTTTTCTTAGAGCCTTTCGTTCGGGAGCTTTGTCGGCCATGACCAACTCTTCCATATTAAACGGCATGAATGGCGTGGCCAATAAGCGCTATTTGACAAATTGGCTGAAAGAAGATCTGAACTGGGATGGAATGATTGTGACCGATTGGGGAGATATTGAGAATATTCGTGTTCGGGACCACATAGCGCCCACTAAAAAAGAAGCGATAAAGCTGGCGGTTAATGCCGGTGTAGACATGATGATGGTACCTTCTGAATATGGTTATGGTTCCCTATTGAAAGAATTGGTAGATGATGGTTCTGTTTCGATGGATCGGATCAATGATGCAGTGCGGCGTATTTTACGTTTAAAATTTCGTATCGGATTATTCGAAATGCCTTATACGGATGTTGAAGATTATCCATTGTTTGGCAGTAATGAGCATGCCGCTGTTGCTAAACAGATGGCAATAGAATCAGAAGTTTTGCTGAAAAATGAAAATCAGACCCTTCCGTTGAAGCGTGGAAAGAAAATACTGATATGTGGTCCTAATGCGAATACGATGCGTGGACTTAACGGTGGGTGGAGTTATTCATGGCAGGGAAATAATGTGGAAACCTTTACCACATCCTACAATACAATATTGAAAGCCATGCAAAATAAGTTTGGGGTAGAAAATATCATCTATGAACCTGGAGTTACCTATGCTGAAAAGGAAGAATGGTATGTAGAAAATACACCTGAGATAGAAAAAGTGATAGAAAAAGCAGGAGCTGCCGATTATATAATGGTTTGTATCGGTGAGAATTCTTATGCGGAGACAACAGGCAATATAAATGATTTGAACTTATCGCATAACCAGAAGAGCCTGGTGAAGGCAGTACAAACAGTAGGCAAGCCTGTAATTCTGATTTTGAATCAGGGCCGTCCCCGTTTGATTAGTGATCTTGTTCCTGACGCCCAGGCTGTTGTCAATATAATGCTTCCCGGAAATTATGGGGGAGATGCTCTGGCCGACTTGGTTGCAGGTGATGAAAATTTTAGTGGACGTTTGCCTTTTACTTATCCTTCACATCCCAATTCTTTTACAACCTATGACTTTAAGGTGTGCGAGAATCGGGAAACAATGCCTGGTATTTACAACTATGAAGCGCATACAAATGTGCAATGGTGGTTTGGTGAGGGACTTAGTTATACTAAATTCGACTATAGTAATTTCAGAGTGAACAAGACTAAATTCACAGCGAAAGATGAATTAGTTTTTACCGTTGATGTGAAAAATACGGGCGAATGTAAAGGAAAAGAAGTGGTTATGCTTTTCTCTTCGGATTTATATGCTTCTTTGATTCCTGATAACCGTCGTCTCCGGGCTTTTGATAAAATAGAACTGGAACCCGGTGAAAGCAAGACCGTTAGTCTAAAAATCTGGGGCACTGATTTGGCTTTTGTTGGTGCGGGAGGTAAATGGCTGTTGGAAAAAGGAGATTTTAATATGATGATAGGTGGGAAGTTTCTAAATATTACATGCGTTGAAGATTATTGTTGTACTACTCCAAATATTGAATAAAGATGAAAAAGCAAATTTTATTATCGCTGTTTTTCCTGGCCGCTTATGCTGCTGCGATGCACTCTCAGGAAAAGGCAAATACCATGGAGACGTTCATTAAGAACCTGATGGATAAAATGACTGTAAAGGAAAAGATTGGTCAGCTCAATTTAACGGTTAGTGGTGGATTCGTTGCTGGTGAGACTCTTGAAAAAGGACTTAATCCATTGGAACAGCGAATTGCGGATGGAGAAGTCGGAGGTTTGTTTGGGCTTAAAAATGCAGCCGTCATAAAGAAATGGCAAAAGGTAGCTGTTGAAAATAGCCGTTTGCATATCCCGCTGATTTTTGGTCTGGATGTGATACATGGTTATGATGTGACATTTCCCATTCCTCTTGCTCTGGCTTCTTCTTGGAATATGGAGTTGATAGAACAGGTGGCCCGGACTTCTGCTATTGAAGCGAGTTCCGATGGAGTCTGCTGGGTGTATTCTCCTATGGTGGATATCTGCCATGATTCCCGTTGGGGACGCATCGCTGAGAGTGCGGGAGAAGATCCTTATTTGGGTAGTGTCATAGCTAAAGCCTGGGTCAAAGGATATCAGACTAATAATGATTTAAGCCGGAAGGATAATGTTATGGCATGCGTCAAACACTATGCATTATATGGTGCTGCTGAGGCTGGGCGGGATTATAATACGGTCGATATGAGCCGTCAAAAGGCAATGAATGAATATATGCTGCCGTATAAAGCTGCTTGTGAGCAGGGGGCGGGTAGCTATATGGCATCTTTCAATGAATTTGAAGGTATACCGGTTACTGCTAATAAATATTTGCTAGATGATGTACTCCGTAAACAATGGGGATTTAATGGATTTATCGTAACAGATTATACTGGGACGATGGAATTGACTAATCATGGAATCGGTAATGAAGTGGAGGTTACAGCACGTGCTTTAAAAGCTGGAATAGATATGGATATGGTGAGTGAATACTTCTCACAGCATTTGGAAGAGGCTTTGGAGAAAGGTATCATTGAACTGGCTGATATCGATAAGGCTTGCCGGCGTGTGCTGGAAGCTAAATATAAGTTAGGCTTATTCGATAATCCATATAAATATTGTGATGAGAAACGTGCAAAAGAAACATTAGGAACCCGGAGTCATGTGGAACAGGCTCGTAAAGCGGCTCGGGAATGTCAGGTCTTGCTTAAAAATGAAGGAAATTTGTTGCCTCTGAAAAAGAGTTCAAAAGTGGCTTTGGTAGGACCCTTGGGAGATAGAGCACAGGATATGCTTGGATGTTGGAGTGGTAATTCTGAGATAGTCAGACCTATATCACTATTAGAAGGATTGAAGGAAGCGGTCGGGCCAATGGGAACTGTCACCTTTGCAGAAGGAAGTTATCTGGTGGCTGATAAGGAGTTGGAGAAGATATTGGTTGGCAATTCTATGGGCTTCGCTTCTTCTGGTGGCAGAAGATATGGTGTTCATGAACGTTCCGAAGAAGAAATGTTGCAAGAAGCCATTGCTATTGCTCAGAAATCTGATATCATTATTGCTGCTTTAGGAGAAAATATAAATATGAATGGAGAGGGGGCTTCTCGTTCCGAACCGGATATTCCGGAACCACAGCAAAAACTATTGAAAGCATTGGTGAAGACTGGAAAACCGGTAGTACTTGTGCTTTTTACGGGGCGGCCACTTGTCTTATCCTGGGAAGATGAACATATTCCAGCGATACTTAATGCATGGTTTTTGGGTGTACAGGCTGGTCCGGCTATTGCAGATGTATTATTTGGAGATGCCAATCCGAGTGGAAAAATCACGGCTTCGTTCCCGCGTAATGTAGGGCAATTGCCTATTCATTATAACCATAAAAACACGGGACGTCCGCAAGAAAGTGATGATGCTGGGTATGTTCGTTTCAAGAGTAATTATATTGATGTTGTTAATGCGCCTCTGTATCCGTTTGGTTTTGGTTTAAGTTATACTACCTATGAATATGGAGAAATTACTCTTTCCAGTAAAACGATACCTATAAATGGTAAGTTGACGGCCAAGATAAATATAAAAAATACAGGAAAGAGAAGCGGTAAGGAGACTGTTCAATTATATATTCGCGATGTATATAGCACAGCCACCAGACCTGTAAAGGAGCTGAAGGCTTTTAAACAAGTAGCGTTAGAGGCTGGAGAGAGTAGGGAGGTTACTTTTGAAATAACTGTTGATGACTTGAAGTATTATAATCATGACTTACAATATGTATGTGAACCTGGCGATTTTGAGGTTTTGATTGGACCGAATAGTCGTGATCTCAAAATGTCTATGTTTACTGTCTTACAATAGATATTGGTATGATTGGCATGTATCAGGGACGTACCTGAGCCTGTCTTGCTCCGTACATTCTTCGCTCAGAGGTACCTCTGAGCGAAGAATGTACGGTTTTGGTACGGAGTAAGTCCATCCCGGGTAAGGGGCGGATATGATATCTCTCATCACAGACTGTTCCGGCTGTATTAAGCAACTGGCCGTAATTGAACACAAAATTCATAATACTTGATCGCTTATTCCAAAATCGTTTGGTTTGATAGGATCTTTTTCAATACATTTGTGGTATACAAAAAGCAAATAACTAAAAACACGCATCATGGGAATTATCAATCACGGCATTTTGGGAGGCTTCTCCGGTAAAGTGGGCCCAATAGTAGGGTTCCGCTGGAAGTCCAACTACTATATCCGTTCGCGTGCTGCTAAAGTCAGCAATCCTCGCACACCTAAACAACAGGCACAACGTGGTAAGTTTTCCACGGTTTTCAGTTTTCTTAAAACAATCAAACCCTTCATACGACTTGGTTACAAGGAGTTCTCACAAGAAAAATCTGCCTTTAATTCTGCTATGTCCTATATGCTGAAGAAAGCAGTGAACAGTAATGGAACTGAAATTACAATCGACTTTAATCGTGCCTTGGTATCTATGGGGACTTTGATGCCCGTATTTAACGGTACAGCTACGCTGTGTAAGGGGCAAATGCTATTTAACTGGTACAATAACAGTGGGATCGGAAATGCAGAAAATGCAGATATGGCCATGCTGTTGGTTTACAACAAGGATAAAGAAATTGCTATTTATAATACAGAAGCGGCTCTTCGTTCTGATGGGTATGCCGAACTGCCACTTCCGAATGACTGGTATGACGATGAACTGATAACTTATCTTAGTTTTCGCAGTGTTGATGGAAATAGTGTAGCTAATAGTATTCGTCTGTCGGTGTCGATAATGGAAGAAATTACAGGTGATACCGAAAAACGGGAAGTAATTGCCCTGGTTCCTTCTGAAAAACTATTCTCCTTTCAGCATTTGAATATTGCATCTCCTATAGTGGCACACATTCTATCTGTTTTTTATGACGAAGACCGTCTATGCGAAAGCAGGCCGCCTACTTAGCCGATTTTTTATACTTTCTATTTAAAAATGGAAGGCTGCTTGCATGATCCATTCTTTTTTATTCCATTTTTCTAATCCTTCTCTTTCGTGAGAGGAGGTTTTAGTGGAAGTGTGTACCTGAAACAGTAAGGTCTGCATATTCAATTTGCATGCGCATACCACGCGCGCGTATATTTAATAAGTACCCCCTTCCATCTCCTTTCATTCTCCCTTTCAAACTTATGTTCTACAACATC
>ERZ1673736.3464-NODE-3464-length-14789-cov-5.921678_pt1 | contig 14789 bp, 18 predicted proteins | sample MGYA00580212_ERZ1673736 | MGnify/ENA primary metagenome ERZ1673736 (study PRJEB41218, sample SAMN15661752) | gut metagenome | host: Homo sapiens | place: Canada: London | collected 2015-08-20/2019-03-30 | study: EMG produced TPA metagenomics assembly of...
CCTCGAGGCGCTACCGGCGCTAAGGGTGACACCGGCGACCGGGGCCCCGCGGGCGCTCGAGGCGCTACCGGACCTGAGGGCCCTGAGGGCCCTCGAGGCCCTCAAGGCGACCCCGGCCCCCGCGGCCCGGCTGGACCGCAGGGCGAGACAGGCGCTAAGGGTGACACCGGCGACCGGGGCCCCGCGGGCGCTACCGGCCCTCGAGGCGCTACGGGCTCTCGAGGCCCTGAGGGCCCCCCGGGCCCGGCTGGACCTGAGGCCCCGAAATACTATGGTATTTTGCGCTGGTCTGGTAACTGGTATAACCCGCCCCGCGACCAGTTCACGCGCCTGAGGGCTAACTCTAACGGTCGCCTATATGTCTATTTCGACCGCGGACAGGTCGCTCAGCAAAATGGCGATGACCCGTGCCTCATCGCCCCGGTCGATGGTCTCTACTTACTGGGAGCTAAGCAAACGTGGGGCAATGGCAACGCCGTTAAAGCTATGGGGCTAGGTGGTTCCACAACAGACGGCATGAAAGACATTGCGCTATGGCAGGACGTTGTTAATTCATCGTTCGGTATGGTGACCGCTCTAGTATGGCTAACTCAAGGAACGACACTTTACCCCTGGACCTTTAACAGCGCTAATACTGGCATGAGCCCCGCGGACCGTGGCGTAACATCCGAGTACTCTATGTGTCTCGTAGCCGCTCGCTAGGTGTGCTCGCCCTGAGCCCCGGCCTCGCTAAAAGTTGCGGGGCGCGGGGCTAGTGGTGTATGTCTTAGGCATGAGTAAACGTGATAAAAGGCTGAAAGGCCTGAAAACTACCTACCTAATGGAGCTAACACTAGCTCACATTCGCCTATCCAACCGCTACATTCGGGAACTCGAGGCTCGAGGCGTCAACATTCGTAAGCTCGCTGAGAATAGCCGCGGAACTTATATTAAGGGTGACGAAAACCTACGCCGGGCGATGTTCGATAAACCGGCATATAAAGAGGCGAGTAAAGAGGCCTACGCCGCCGCGGACGCTCGCTTGGAAAGGCTGGGAGCATGACCGCGCGCCATATTGCGGACCTCGAAACTGAGGATATTGTCAAAAGACTGTTAGCGTATTCCGCTCTCGAGGCCCGCTGTATTCGGGAGCTGAAAGCACGACACGCATTTACCGATGAGGTAGCGGACGCCGCACGGGATGAATATATAAACGCTCAGGACCCCGGCCTAACTGAGGATGATTCGTGTGCGATGGAGTGGATTAGATTCATTATGAATGAGTCATTTCATCCCGTCTTTGAGGACCCGGAAGAGGAGCTCGAGCGCATTAACCGCTACCTAGTTACCGCGTCTCTAGTCGCCGCTGAGGCATGCGTTCTAGATGAGTATGACGATGAAGAATAGCGACAATTGCCCCTATTGCCGGGACCACATACCGCATAAACGTACTCCGATTCATTGTGACGTATGCGGGCGAGTATTCGCCGCCTATCACGTCCCCGCTGAGAATAACGGAACGAGAGAGTGTGCTGATTGCCGGGCGAAACGAGTAGGGGAGTTGCTATTCTGAGGCGCGTAGTATATAACTTAAATCGTAGGGCCTAACGGCTGGTAGCGTTTCCACTGTTGGCTACCTTGCCTCAACAGCCGCTGGGCCCTACACCCCCTAGAGATTGATGAGGGTTAATTCCTATTTCCGTCGCATTAACCGCGGAATTAGCCCTCATGGGTCGCTAGGAAAGACAATAACTAGATGACTTATTAGCCTACGTCGGGCGAAAAGTAGACGGACCCCCAGCTTATGATGTGAGTCCTGGGAAACAAACAACCGCATGCGCTTATAGAGCTTTCGCTGAATAATCAAAGGATTGGAACTAGCGCCCCGGTCCTGCCCCGTTCGATTAGCTACCGAGCAGGGCTCAGCACTAAAAAGCCGCTTGTGCAAAAAGGCACAGGTGGCTATTAGTCGTGGGATGACGTCGGAAAGCGGTCAAAATGGGAATTTTCCAATGGGGGGTCATCGAGAAAATAATTCCCCTTAGGGGATTCCTATAAGTAGCTACCTCACCCCGTGCATACCTAGTAAAGGATGGATGACATGACCGCCCCCCCGATGAGCCTCCAAGATATCGCTGAACGCTATGAGAGTGCTAAGTGTGTGAAGTATGGCCGCCCTACTGATTGGGATGTTGAGGGCGCGGGCTCATGGTGGGCTCTCATGCCCTCGAGGCCGCCCCGCTACGTAACTCAGCTCATGGCGGCTGCTCTGTGTGAGGATTGCCCGTTGCTGAGGATGTGTGCCTCTGACGCGCTCGCTGAGCGGCCTACTGGCGTCATACGCGCCGGCCTACCCGTTACGCGGGGTGACAGGCCGCCATCATGGCAGGAGGCTATCTGGCGCGCCGTAGCGGCCGGAGGGGACCTCAGGCGCTCTATCGCTGGACTATCTGGCGATTGGGACCCGGCCGCCGCCGTGGCATGGATTGACAGGTACCGCCCCTGGACCTCACGGGACCTAGCCCGGCTCCCCCGGAGGGCCCGGCTCATAGGGGCCCGCCCTGAGGGTGCCCGGGGGTCCCGCGGGGCCCGGGGTAGGGGGCGAGCCTAGTGGCTGAGGGGTGGAGCGGACGTCGCGCTCAGCGGCTCGTGAAAGCTACGCTCGCTCGCTATGGCGATGTGTGTCATCTATGCGGGCGACGTGGAGCAACATCAGCGGACCACATCATTCCTCGAGCTCATGGCGGCGATGACTCGCTAGATAACTTGCGTCCTGCGCATGTATCGTGTAATAGCTCAAGAGGTAAGATGAGTCTGGATGAATGGAGAGCAAAGCATCCGCTGAAAGTCAACCGAGTCGCGCCAAGTCGAAAGTGGTAATTGTCACAAAAATGGTTCGGACTTTTTTTAAAAACGGGTCACGGGACACCCCATGCGCCAGCCGTGTCCTTTTCTCCCCGGTAGAGGGTGCCCGGGGTCGTCCCCTACCCCCTACCCCCCTTAAAATCAAGTTGGCGAGAAAATAGGAGAAAATAAAGCTATGAGTGAAGCACTATTCAACATTGAGCGCCCTAAGGGGCGGCATGCTGCCATGCTCGAGACTGCTATCAAGGCTGCTCGAGAGTCTAGCCTCATTGAGGCGGTAGATGAGGGCCTGATATCGATTGCTCGAGCTAACGCGCTCGCCCTGGACGAAGCGGAGGCCTCCCCTAAGCCGTATTATCCGATTGCTCAACTAACGGGACCATATCGGGAGGTGCTCGAGGCGCTGCAAATGACCCCTGAGACTCGAGAGGCTAAGGCAAATGACGAACTCACCGTCGCTCTGCGAGAGCTATCCACGCCCGCGGTTCGGAACGCCTAGACCTACCGGCCCTACGTGGGGACCGGCTATCTGTAAAATCATGGATTGGCTAGGAACGCCGGCTATGCCGTGGCAAGAGTACGCCGCGGACGTGATAGGCGAGATTGACCCTCGTACTGGATTACCTCGCTGGCCGATGGTGATTATTTCCGTACCACGACAGGCCGGAAAGACAACACTGGTACTCGCCGCGTGTCTGCACCGTATGCTTACGGGCGAGAAACGCCGCGTGTGGTCGACTGCACAGACGGGCCTCAAGGCTCGCAAAAAGTGGCTCGAGCAGGTAGAGACTATTGAGTCTGACGCCTTTCCCCTGCGTGAGCTATTCCAGACGAAAAAGTCTCAGGGTAGCGAGCAACTTTCCATCCCGCGCCTGGGCTCGCATTTCTCGCCACATCCGCCCTCTGAGGATTCTCTACATGGTGAACAGTCTGACCTTAATTTCATTGATGAGGGCTGGGTATTCGATGAGGCTCAGGCTCAGGCGCTCATGCAAGCTATCGTGCCTACGCAAACTACGCGCCCTGGCGCTCAAACAATCATCGTTAGCACTATGGGCACCGCCTCGAGCACGTGGTTTCATGGCCTCGTTGATAAAGCGAAATTACCCGGCTCAAAAATCGCCCTGCTCGAGTGGGGTATCGGACCGGATGATGATCCATCGGACCTCGAGACAGTCGCTAATCATCATCCCGCATACGGGCATACTCTGAACATGCACGCCCTCGAGGCCGCCCGGGAACAGCTCGCCCCGGCTGAGTTTGCTCGAGCTTACGGGAATAGACCTACCGGCGCTCGAGAGCGCTTTATTCCACTCGAGGCGTGGGAGTCTGCACAATCTGAGCTAATGATTCCCGATGACGCCCCCGTGACTTTTGGCGCGGCCGTATCTATGGACCGTACCGAAGTAGCTATCGCCGCCGCGGCATTCGGAGAGGATGGCGTGCCTATTATTGAGATGGTCGACGTCCGCCCTGGCACGGGGTGGGCGCTTAAGCGCCTCGAGTCTCTCTGCGAGCGACACAACGCGCCGCCGCCGCTAGTGGACCGTATCGGACCTAGCGGAACATTGGTCGACCAACTGAAACAGGTCGACCTCGAGCCGCCGAATTTCTACGCCCGGGACCTCGCTACCGCATGCGCGGACCTCATGGACCGCATTACCCGCGTCGATGTGGATGGAGTCGCCTCGCCGGATGTGCATATTCGCCCCGATGAGTCGCTAGATATGGCCGCGGAACTAGCGGAACAGCGCCGCATGGGTGACGCCTGGGCATGGGACCGCAAACGACCGGCCGGTTCCATCGCCTCACTCGAGGCCGCCACTCTCGCCCTTTATGCCCTCATCCACCGCCCGGCCCCGCCCGTGGCACCCGCTATCTTCTAAGGAAATTCATGGAGCCGTATCTGAAAATAGATGAGTCCGTATTCTGCACTCTCGCAATATGCGAGAAGTGTGGATGGCGGGCGGTCATGGGCGCGCCCGCTACCGCCTGGAAAGAGCTGGCACTGCACGCTAAGGTAGCTCACGATGACCGCCACGCCACTAACGCCGCCCGGCATGCTATGTGGTGGCACCGTCAACGCTCAGTTCGACGCCGCTAGACTGCATGGAGCCTAATTAGCCGTATGGGAATTTTTAGCCGTATCCGAACCGCCCTCAACGCCCCGGCGCTCTATCACCCTAACGCGATAGCGAGCCCGCTCTCATCCGGTGATATCCTCGCCCCGGTATTCGCCGGGCTGGACCTCCCCGCCCTGGATGGAGCCGTAACCCGCGATATGGCTATGGCCGTGCCAGCGCTCGCTCGAGCTCGTAGCCTCATCTGCTCAACTATCGCCGGTGTCCCGCTCGTATCCGTCGATGACGATGGAGACGATGACGGCCGGACGCCGGATTACATTAAGTCAACTCTAGGAGATGTACCGCCCTATCACCGCATGCTCTGGACGGTAGACGATCTATTCTTTTACGGGTGGTCATTGTGGGCGGTAGAGCGCGATAGCCGCGGCCGCGTACTGGACGCCGCCCGCGTACCCTATGAGATGTGGTCGATGGATAGTGAGGGGAACGTCCTGGTCGATGGCGAGCCCGCCCGCGCTGAGGATGTGTGCCTCATCCCCGGTATCTCTGAGGGTATCCTCACGACCGGCCGCGCCACCATCGCTCAGGCTCATCAGCTACTACGCGCCGCCGCCCGCGCCGCGGAAAACCCCTCAGCACAGGTAGAGCTGCACCAAACTAATGAAGCGCCGATGACAGAAGAGGATGTGGAGCGCCTCATCTCTCGCTGGGCTCGAGCTCGAGCGGGCGAAAACGGAGGAGTGGCTTTCACGAACGCTGGTATCGAGGTCAAAGAGCACGGGGCCTCGAGCGAGCACCTACTCATCGAGGGACGTAACGCCGCCGCCGTCGATATCGCCCGTCATGCTAATCTCCCCGCTACGATGGTCGACGCCACGCTATCGGGCTCGAGCCTCTCATACCAGAACACGGCCGCCCGTATGAGTGAGCTCGTAACTTTTGGCCTCTCGCCACTAATGAAAGCGGTCGCCGCCCGCCTCTCTCAAAATGACATGAGCCCGGACGGCATTAGCCTATCGTTCGATATGGATAAGACCTTTGAGGACCTATCCCGCGTATATTCAGCCACATCTCAGGAGGATGAACTCAATGACACAAATCGTTGATTGGTCTCAGCGATTCAATTTCGGAGCCCCGCGCCCTGAGCGCAAAATTCGCAATATCTTTATCCACACCACGGAAAACCCATTTACATCCCGCGCTGAGGATGTAGCCACATACCAGATTAACTCTCAGTCTGGCTCATACCACCGCCTAGTGGACCAAAATAAAATTCTCATCTGTAACACGGATGACTGGCTCACCTGGTCCACTGGCAATTACGGAAATGACATTGGCCTACATCTCTCATTCGTGGCCTACGCCGCCTCTACTCGATCTCAGTGGCTCGAGGAAGAGAAACAGCACGGGACCATTAGCCGCGCCGCGGAGCAAGTCGCCGCCTGGTCCAAAAAGCACAACATCCCGCTAGTGGAAGTCGATGGTAACGGCCTACTCGCCGGCCGCCGTGGCGTCTCTACCCACAACGCGGCCCGCGTGTGGGGAAATACGGACCATACGGACCCGGGCTCAGGGTTCCCGATGGACGTCCTGCTCGCTAAGGCCGCCCGCCCTAATTCCACCCCTCAACCTAAGAAAGTAGATGACATGTTCACCGATAAAGACCGCGCCCTGCTCGAGCGCGTACACCATGAGCTAACCCACCGTTTCGATTCTCGAGCGGACCTGGACGCGAAAAAGCCTAACCCGTTCAATGATACCGCCATCGGATACGCCCTCGAGGCAGATAAAAAGCTCGAGCTCGCCCCCGGCTCTAAGCTCGCTGAGGCATTCGACCACCTAGCCGCTGAACTAGCGGAAGTCAAATCGCTACTACAAAAGCGGGTGGACTAATGACCGCGCTCGCTATCGTGATGTGCCTAGTGTGCTCTATCGCCGGGGGCCTCGCCGCCGGGGCGATAGGGGCCCTCATCGTGCTAGATTCGATGGCTCGCCACGCCCCCGGTCAATCTAGAAAGCATGAGCACCGAGCCACCACCACCTAGCCAAGTCACCCACCCGTGGCGCGCCGTACTGCGAACGACTCTCACCGCGCTAATAGCATTCCTGCCACTGCTACCGGAAATAGCGGACGCTATCGACATTGACGAAATTCCAGAAGTCGCCAAGTTTCTCGCTATCACGGTAGCGGTTCAGCGAGTGCTCACATTGCCCGGTGTTGAGAATTGGCTGAAACAGTACGCCCCCTGGCTCGCCGCTGAGGGGTACACATACCACGGGAACCATAGAGCTGAGGATAGACAGAATGAAGATTAAAGGATTAATTATCCCTTACGGAGCACCCGGCCGGACTAATGGCGGTATTCTCACCATTAACGCCGGGGCGGTCACCGTACCCGCTGACATTAGCCGAGTGAAGCTGCTACGGGACCACTCCACTGAGCCGGGCTGGTCGCCGGTGGGAAAAGCCGTCGACATGCAAGAGACAAAAGACGGCCTCGAGATGACTTTCGAGATAGGCGACACTGAGGACGGCCGAACCGCTATAGCAGATATTGAGGCCGGTATTCGAGACGCCCTCAGCGTGGAAATTATCGACACTGAGGTTAAGGGAAATGAGCTCACTAGCGGTATCCTTACCGCCGTCGCCCTGGTCCCGATTCCCGCATTCGAGGAGGCCCGTATCTCTGAGATTACCGCCGCTCAACAAGTAGATGAGGATGAGCGGGTGAGCGTAGTATTCGCCCCCGATTCCCCGGCCCTAGCCGCCTCCCAAGATACTCAAACTACGCACCCCGAACAGGAAGAGGAAAGCATGACCGAAAAGCGCACCATCCGGAAGACTATCGAGGATGAGAAGAACAACATCCCCGCCTCGAGCGAGTCCAGCGAGACCTCGAGCGATGAAGAGGATGAAGAGGATGAAGAGGATGAAGAGGATGAGCGTAAGGAGTCTCAGGTGAACGCCGCCCGCGCCCCACGTGGCCTCATGGTAAAGCAAAACGCGCCGCTCACTTTCTCTCAGGCAGTTGAGACCATTCAGCGCATGCGGACCGGACAGGCTGGCGCGGAAGTAACCGCCGCCCTGGCCGATATCACCCGCTCTGCTAACCCGGCTGTGAGCGCCCCTCAGTGGCTAGGCCAAATGTGGGATGGCGCGGACTACGAGCGAGAAATCGTCCCCACGTTCACTCAGGCCACCCTCACCCGCATGAAGGCCGTCGGCTGGCGCTTTACTGAAAAGCCTGAGGTTGATGATTACGCGGGCGATAAGGCAGAAATTCCTACTAACACGGTCGCTACGGAGCCGGTAGAGGTCAACGCCAAGCGCCTCGCCGCTGGCCACGATATCGACCGAGCTTATTTCGACTTTAACGAGCGCGAGTTTCTCGAGGCATTCTTTAACGCCCGCGTTGTGGACTACAAGTTAAAGACCGATGAGCGCGCCGCGAAGTTTGCCGTTGATTCCGCTAAGGCCGCCCCGGCCGTGACTACCGGAACTGAGCCGGACCTGCTGCACGCCGCCGCCCGCGCTCGCCTCATCATCAAACAGCGTACTCGAGTTGAGCCCACGACCTACCTGGTTAACCCGGCCTCTATGTTCGGTCTATTCCAGATTACGCAGTTGGATAACCCGGCCTATCTGGACCTGCTAGGTGTACGCCCTGAGCGTTTCCTCGCTACGGACCTCGTACCTGAGGGACAGGTAGTAGCCTACGCTAAGCAAGCGATGACCTGGTTCGAGCTACCGGGCTCGCCTATCCGAGTCGACGCTGAACGCATTGACCACGGAGGTAAGGATTCCGGTATTTTCGGCTACTACGCCGCCATCCTGAATAACTCTCAGGGTGTCGTGTCTATCCCGTTCAACACCGCCCCGGCCGCCCCGGTCGCTGACAACAGCTAGGCCTAATCATGTCTGACATCATCGCCGCCGAAGAGGTATTACACGCCATGCAACTAGGGGAGCGCGAGCGACCCGAGGTTGAGGATGTAGTATCCGCCGTCAACGCTCTGATTAAGTCCTACAAAGGGGACCGTGAAGAGTGGCCGGACTATTGGCGGCAGGGTGCCAAAATGTTAGCTCAACGAGTCTACCGTCGCCGGGATTCCCCGGCCGGTGTTGAGGCAATGGGCGAGCTAGGCCCGGTCTACGTCTCTCGCAACGACCCGGACCTAGCACAGCTACTCGAGTTAGGCCGATACGCTAAGCCGGTGGTTGGATGATTAAAGACAAACTAGACCATATGGTCACAGTGACAAAAGACGCCGGTATCCCAGCTACCCTAGACCCGCCGAAAATTACGCCGCCCGGGGCCTGGATATGCGCCCGCCGCCTGGACACTGAGACTCTGCCGGGATTCTTTACCACAGTTGCGGATGTTTACCTAATCACCCGTGATACGGGAATTATCCCCGCCCTCGAGACTCTAGACGGCATGCTCGAGAGCCTCATCGACGCCATCCACAACGATGACGCCCTCGAGATTGTATCCAGCGCCCTGGATGAGTCCGTAACCCTACCGCATGGCGCGGCACCACTGCCCGCCTATCGACTATCAGTAAACATTTCTTAGGAGAGTAATCATGGTTGCACGCGCCCCACGCGCCCAAAAGCTAGGCCCTGGCGAGCTGAAAATCGGAGGTGATGAGCTGGATATCTCGTGCCAGATGACTGAGGTAAAAATCACCTGGGATATCGACGAAGATGACGCTGTGCCCGTGCTATGTGGTGGCACTATGCCCGGCGACACCACCTATCAGGCTAAGCTCGAGGGTGAGGCATATCAGGACCTCACCGAGGGCGGTATCGTTGAGTACACGTGGAAGAACAGGGGCGAAATTAAGTCTGTAACCTTTACCCCCACCACGGGAAAGGCGAAAATTACCGGCTCTATCGTAATTCAGCCCCTGGAGCTGGGAGGCGAAGTAGGCAAGAAGAATACATCCGACATTGAGTTCAGTTTCGCCGGTGATCCAGTATTCGAGCCTAACGCCGCTGAAGAGTAATCACTCATGGTTTATCAGGGATTGAAAATTGAGGGCGGGCGGCAATTGCGCCGCACCCTCAGGGAAGCTGGTAGCGACCTACAAGACCTGAAAGAAGCTAACGCCGCCGCGGCCGGTATCGTATCGGGTAAAGCAAAGAGCTGGGCCCCTACGAGGTCCGGTCGCCTCATGGCGTCGGTACGCTCATCCGGTACAAAAACGGCCGGTATCGTGAGGGCGGGTAATAACCGCAAATCAAAAAATGGCGTGCCCTACGCCGCGCCGATTCATTGGGGCTGGAAAGCACGTAATATCAAGGCTAACCCCTTTCTTTCCTACTCTGCTCAGGCTACGGAGCCAACCTGGATACGCCTATATGAGTCGCTCGTAAATAAAGCACTATCGAAAATCAAAGGAAAATAGAAATATGTCTCTGAAACTAGATGTAACGCTCGCTAATGGTGAACAGCATGAGGCGACCATCCTCAACCCGGACCGTGTTCGCTGGGATATGGCCGCCACCCGTAACGGATGGCCTACTTTTGAAAAGGCCCCTTTTCTGGGAATGACGTATCTCGCATGGGCTAGCCTCAAGCGAGAGAATAAGTACGCCGGTACCTGGGATGAGTTCAAGGAAAATGATTGCCTCGAGGTAGAGTCCCGCGATGAAGAGCTCGAGGATGACGCCACGGGAAAATAATCCCTGAGGGTACTCTCGCCCGTACCCTGATTGAGCTGAGCTACGCCTGGAAAATCAGCCCGGCTGAGGTGCTCGCGCTGGATGATGAAATTCAGGCAACAATGATAGATATCCTGAGGGAGGTTAGTAAGCAAAGTGGCTAGTAAGACTGCTATCCTCTCAGTCCGTATCATTTCGGACGCGAAAAAAGCGGTAGCTGGATTCAAGGAGGCCGCGGGCGGCCTGGACGGACTCGAGAAGAACCTAAAGAAAGTCCAGCCCGCCGCCACAGTCGCCGCGGGCGCGGTCATCGCTATGGGAAAACAGGCGATTGATAGCGCCTCAGCCCTCCAACAATCCACGGGCGCGGTTGAGGCTGTATTCAAAAATCAGGCGGGCGCTATTAAGCAACTCGCCGCGGACGCGGCCGGGGCGGTAGGTCTATCCGCTAATCAGTATCAAGAGTTCGCCTCAGTCATCGGCTCTCAGCTGAAAAATCTAGGCACCGCTCAAGAGGACCTAGTACCCACTACGGATAAACTTATTACGATGGGCGCGGACCTCGCCTCAATGTTCGGAGGTACTACCGCGGACGCCGTTCAGGCCCTATCGGCTGCATTTCGTGGTGAATATGATCCAGTTGAGCGCTACGGCATTTCGATTAAGAAGAGCGACATTAACGCCCGGCTCGCCGCTAAGGGCCTGGACGGCCTCGAGGGTGAGGCGCTGAAAACCGCTGAGACTCAAGAGCTGTTATCTATGCTCACTGAACAATCAGCGGACGCAATGGGCAATTTCCAGCGCGAGACAGACACCGCCGCGGGCTCAGCGCAAATCGCCGCCGCTAATTGGGAAAACGCTAAGGCCTCGCTAGGTGAGGCATTCCTGCCTATCGTTACTCAGGCCGCGGAAAAACTCGCTGGCATGTCCAGCGTCGTGAAAGAGCACCCCCAACTGTTTACCGCTATGGCCGCCGCCGTCGTGGGCGCGGCCGGTGCCATTAATCTAGCCCTACTCGCCATTAAGGGCTATCGCGCCGTGTCTAGTATCGTGACTGGAATTAAGGCCGCATGGGCGGGCCTTAATACATCGATGGCCGTCATCCGCGGACAGATGATTCTAGGAAACGCGGCCGCCGCCGCCCGGTCCTCTACCGCATGGGTAGTAGCCGCCGCCCGCGCCGCGGCTGCATGGGTAGCTAACGTCGCTCGTATGGTAGGCGCGTGGGCTATGGCCGCCGCTCAGTCTGCCATCCACGGGGCTCGAGCCGGTATCCAGTGGGCACTAGGAGCCGCTCGAGCCGCTACCGCGTGGGTAGTCAATCTCGCCCGTATCGGTATTGCCTGGACTATCACCACCGCCCGCGTAGTAGCTCAGCTCGCCATCCAGCGCGGCGCTATGATGGCCGCCCGCGCCGCCACCCTTATGATGGCCGCGGGACAGGCGATTCTAAACGCCGTCATGTCTGCTAACCCTATCGCCATCGTGGTACTCGCCATTGCCGCCCTGGCGGCCGGCCTCGTAGTCGCCTATAACAAGAGCGAGACGTTCCGAAACGCGGTACAGGCGGCCGGTCGATTCGCTAAGGCTGCATTCGACCTCGCTAAAAACGCGGTAATGGGAGTCATTCACAAAATTGGCGAGCTTATTGGCCGTGTAGGTGGCGTAGGCGGGGCATTCCATACCGCGATGAGTATCGCTAAGGGCGCGGTCGATATCCTCACATGGCCGCTACGCCAGCTCATCGGCTTTATCGAGAACGTCATTAGCGCGATTAGCCGGATTCGGTTCCCGTCGCCGCCTGGATGGATGAGAAAGCTCACGGGCGGCGCGGTTCAATTCTCAGGCACTGGCGGGGCCATGCTCACCGCCGCGGGGCCCGCTACGTTTAGTCCTATTGGTGGCGTGCTCTCTGGTAGTACCTCGCCCGCCCCGGTCAATGTGGATAACAGGGTGATTATTAATGTGGACGGGTCCGGTATTGTCGACCCCCGCGCCGTTGCTGAGCAAATCAGGGACGCGCTTAAATCGGATGGCCGTCAACGTGGTGGACGCCTCGCCTCTATGGGAGGTGCTGCATGGCTGTAACACCTAAACCGTCCGTTTACATTAATGGCCGCCGCGTGGCGTGCTCTACGTATGCTCTGGACCGGGAGCCGGTCGCTATTCGTGGATATGAGATTAAGTGGGGGCGCGATGACTACCACGATTCTGACGCGGAGCCCGCCTCAATTCGTCTACATATTGCGGACTCAACGGGTAAATGGGCTGAGCTCATTCGCACGTCTCAGGCGATTGGACAGACTCTCGAGGTACGCCTCGAGGGGTCCAACGACAAGACAGACGAAACTCAAACCTGGACACAGTTTCGAGGTCGCGTTTCGCATGCTCTCGCCCGGCCGATGAGCAACACGGGCCCTCAGGGCGAGCAAAGGTGGGAGATTACCCTGGACGGTGCGGACCGTACCGCTGACATGGGCTCTCGTACCGTAACTGAGAGTGAGTGGCCTCAAGAGCAACTACTAACCCGCGCTATCCGTATCCGCGATTATGGAAAATCAGCCGGTAGCGGAATAGATAATATCTACTTTTACCCCGGCTATCTCGAGTCACGGTGTGGACCGCTGGACACTCAGCGCGCCACCCCGCTAGACCTCATGGGGCAGATGTATAGGTCTATGGGTAATGACTCGTGGGCATACGACCCGGACGGTAACGCGGTACGACAGGTGATTCGCCTCGCTCAGTCGCTACATATTCACCTGGGAACGTTTGATGATACTCTGGGCGCGGTTATTCCAGTGGTGAACGATATCACTGTGGATAATGTGCGTTATGAGGGTATCGGGCTAGGTGCGTGCGAGCTCGCTGGCGAGCCTCAAATTGAGGCTGACGTGTCGACTGACATTAACCGCCTCGAGTGCCAGTGGAAAGACTACTCTACCGGATTCAAAGATTGGACTACGGTAAAACAACAGGTGCCAGCGGGCGGCTCAGTTCACACAATGACCTGGAATTCATGGTTTGACGCTGGCGAGGTCATCGACCCTACGCTCGCTAACGTGTGGAATAGGGTCCGCCAAGAGGGCGCTCGCCCGCGCCACCCTGAGATGGAACTACACCACCAAAAGACTTTCCCTACTTTCAGACATGCTCACTGGTGGTTACACACGTGGGAGAACACCCGCCCGGCCTATCTAGCGGGCTCGCTACCGTGGCTATGGCTCATGGGCGGCTCAACGGACTATCCGCCCGTAGTCGCCCCTATTGGCGGTACTACGTCATATGATCCACGCTACGGGTGGACCGTATCGATGACGGTCCACTGGATACAGAACACCTCTACCACTAAGGACCCGGTACGATGGAACGACCTACCACAAATTAAATTCCAACTCAACACAGAAACAGTCCCGTGGTGGTGGAAACTATCGGGATTGCCTACGCCGCCGCCTAAGACAGTGGGCGAGCGGACCCCTGAAAGAGATCTCACGTGGGGAGAGGTATCGGATGGCCGCGGCTACCGATTCGGAGATTCCGTCACGTGGGGGGACATGCAAAATGTACCTACTAACGGGGCTCAGATTGTTGACCATTTCTAGGAGATAAAGTGCCTCAGTACACGAAAAATTATAAGATTCCCTACCCCGTCGATGGCGACCCTATTTATCAGGGCGCGGCTCAGATGAAAGCACTCGCTGAGAAAGTGGACGCCACGATGATAGGTGTCTCAGGAAAGCCCGGGCCTCAAGGCCCCACAGGCCCCGCCGGCCCTCAAGGCGACCGCGGCCCTAAGGGCCCCGCGGGCCCGGCTGGACCTGAGGGCCCTCGAGGCGCTACCGGCGCTAAGGGTGACACCGGCGACCGGGGCCCCGCGGGCGAGACTGGACCCGTGGGACCGCCCGGCCCTACCGGCCCTCGAGGCGCTACCGGCGCTAAGGGTGACACCGGCCCCGCGGGCCCTAAGGGTGAGGCCGGAACGGGTTTCACGCTCAAGGGCTCAAAGAGTAATAAATCTGAGCTACCCAACAACGCTAAGGCAGGAGACGCCTATCTCGTAGCGGGCGATGTAATGGTGTGGTCTGGTAGCGCGTGGGAAAACGTGGGGCAGATTCAAGGCCCGGCTGGACCTGAGGGCCCTCGAGGCGCTACCGGCGCTAAGGGTGACACCGGCGACCGGGGCCCCGCGGGCG
>ERZ1673736.3465-NODE-3465-length-14786-cov-5.738103_pt1 | contig 14786 bp, 6 predicted proteins | sample MGYA00580212_ERZ1673736 | MGnify/ENA primary metagenome ERZ1673736 (study PRJEB41218, sample SAMN15661752) | gut metagenome | host: Homo sapiens | place: Canada: London | collected 2015-08-20/2019-03-30 | study: EMG produced TPA metagenomics assembly of...
CGCCTCTAATTTTGCGGTGTTTTCGATTGCCTGTTTCAACGCATCTTTCGTTACCAGCGGCACATCCGGCTTTTCTTTCAGCCCATTCTGCGCCTCTTCCAATGTAGTCTTTGCATTGTCCACCTCTTCCTGCGTTGCATCTTCTTTACCCAGGATTTCTTTTGCCTTATTCAAAGCCTCCTGGAATACTTCCCAAGAATCGGCAGTATAATCATCCGCCTCTAATTTTGCGGTATTTTCGATTGCCTGTTTCAACGCATCCTTCGTTACCGGCGGCACATCCGGCTCTTTCTCTTCCACTGCCGCCGTCTCTGCGCTCACAATCGTTCCATCTTCCACAGAACTTCCAACCGCAACGCTGATCTTCTTTCCTGCATCACCGTCTGTCAGGACATAAGTTTCTTCTACAGCGCCCTCAATTGCATTTCCATCCGCGTACCACTGATAAGAAAGAGTACCCGTATTATTCGTATCCGTCACAACCGCCTTTAATTCTGAACCGACAACCGCATCTCCCTCGACGGAAACCTTTCCTGTCAGTTTTGTTACGGTTTCCGTAGTCTTCTGGAACATCTTATAGTTCGTCATAACACTGGAACCGCTGGTTAAGAATTTCCCGGACGCATCCATCGCACGAATCTGAACCATATTATTGACATTCTCACCATTTCTGAATGCTGTATCATCCACCGCAAGAACTGCCTTTCCATTTGTAACATCCGCTTCTCCCGCACGGATACCATTCACATAGAAAGCAATTTTCTTAATATTATTATTGGTAACACTTGCTGTAATAGATGTCTCGCCTGATTCTAATGTCTGGATATCCGATACAGTAAGTGCATTGGACCCTTTGTAACGGCCCCAGGAACTCAGCAGATTCTCTACGGACGTAAACTGCTTATCCAGCCATGCCACACGGTTTTCAATAAAATACTTCATCGTATTTATCGCATCGTCAAAGGTCTCGCCCTGTTTGTAAACTACCTGTCCATTCGTCACGCCATAACCGCTGTACCTGTTATAAGTAGAACTCCATTTTTCATCATTCGCCACAGACGCCGCACGATACTGCTCTGTAAGCTGGTCGATTCTTCCGCCGTCTTTTATCATATCCTCAATCACTGCACGGACACTGTCCCACTCTTCATAGGCAAGCATTGCAAAATACGGATCCGAGATCAGATAACGATTCCAATTCTGACGCTGATAAGCTTGTTCACAGAAGCTGTCCTGTGTCGTATGCCAGCCTTCCACTACCCATACCGCTGAATTACTGTACATATTGATATTGCCCCAGCACCAGTCAAAATCCCAGACAGGCCCCATCTTCATCACGTCATCTAAATCCTTATACATCAGGGTACTGTTCTTCATCGCATCCCAGTTCATCGTATACTCTACCACAAACCAGTTCTGCAGCAGGGACTTTACATCGTACAGCTCACTGTAATGCACTTCTTCTCCGTCATACTCCGCATAGAAATCATCGTCGTGAAGCGCATTCTCAAATGCCTGCAGATAAGTCTTCGCATAATCCATCATCGTTGTACTGGTCTTCGCATATTCCGGCGCCTCAAAGAACATCGGATATCCATAATCCGTATAGAATTTGGAGATGAACTTTGACTGTCCCAGGCGGAAATCCATGTCAAATACAAATCCTCCGGTAAATTCCGGAATCTCTTCTGTATAATAATCAGAAACCTTATAAGTCTTTCCTTTATATACCACATTTCCGGTATCAACCCAGCTCAAATCCAGCTCGCCTACCTGTTCTTCCAACGCAGACGTATCATTTTTTGAAAATCCTTCGGCATCCGCAATCGCCGCCGCAATATCTTCTCCCAGAGCACACCAGTCAAATACTTCGATTCTTCCTTCATCCACACGCTTATGCTCTGCGATCTGGTAGAATCCACGGTATTCGCCGTTCAGAATCAGCACGCACGGTTCTGCATCCAGATAGCACTCCATTCCGATATCCGCCGCGAACTGATACACCAGCTCATTTCTCATATTTGTATGGTCAATCACATTTGCCAAAAGAACCCAGTGCTTACTCTTGCCCATACCAAGGACATCCGTCTTTTTATCCAGCTTCAGTTTATATGGCTTCTTCAGGCCATTCGCCGCCGCATAATCCCACGTGGAATTACCGCGCCCCTTAATCTCCGTCAGCCCATCATACAGAACCGAATCTTTCTGGAAATTATCACTTCCCTGGATACGCATGTTCGCATCTTTGTAAGTATCCTTCACAATAACGTCCTGGTTATCCTCTGTGTCAATATAGATTACCGGAAGCTCGCTCATGTACGTGCTAACTTCCCATGACGCATCATAATTCGTGGCTGTTACGACAACCTTAATAAACTTCTCCAGATCATTCTCTGTTGGTGTATAAGTATTCCCTGTAACACCGCTTAACGTACTGCCGCCAACACTCCACCGATACGTACACTCCATATCTTCCGGCGCATTCTGCACGGAAACTGTCAATGCCGTTCCCGCCTTCGCATAATTCTGGTCAAATTCCGCCGTTATATTGGACACAACTGTTATGGTGTACTTCCTGGTCTTACCATCTTCTGTGGAAGCCGTCAGCACAACCTTCACCGGCGACAACACACCTTTTACCTTCGCCGTCGTCCCCTCGACCGCAATAACATCCGGATTGCTGCTGGTCCAGGTGACTTTCACATCTCCCACGGAATCCGGAAGTGTAAAGTCCTTTGTAACACTGTTAGCATTCTCATTCTTTGCAAATTCCGGCGCAAGGGCAAGCAGACCAAGATAACCGGACGGTCCTTCGTTCTTACAGATCTGAAGAAGCGGATAACTGTCTGTGGATGCATACCACACTTCCGCGTCCAGATTCTCCGGAAGCACACCGGATTTCAGCTCATCTTCTGACACCTCAACCGTTCCGGAACCGGATGGCTCTCCGGTTGCAAACAGGAAATAAGAATTCTTCACACAGCTATTATCCGCACCATTTGCAAATGGAGCAATCGCATACCCCAGCTCGCCTCTGAAACTGGTATAACCCACATTCACACATCCTGAAATTTCTTTACAATTGGATATAGACACCCGTCCGATAATACCGCCGGAGAATTCATTAGCAGTAGAACTTCCGGCAAGAATCTCCGCGCCATTGTAAATATTCTTCACAGTAATAAAGTTGTTGCCCATCGACGCGCTTGTACGGCATTCCCCAATCAGGCCTCCTGCGCCCACCGTATCACACTGGTTGGAACCATTTACCTTGATGCTTCCGTCAAGAACAGCAATATTCTCAATCGCAGCATAACCGTTCACTTCCCCTGCAAGAGTTCCCGCCGCCGCCAGGCCGCCCGTAATGTCTACGGTAATGTCAACATTGGCAAATACAAGATTCTTCACAGACGCATAATCCGCCTCGCTTGCAGATGCAACAACACTAAATAACCCGATCTGCGCATAGTTGGTTTTGCCTGTAAAATCCTCTTTCACTTCCATCGTAAGATTGGAAATCAAATGCCCCTGTCCGTCAAATGTGCCGGAAAACACATTATCACCTGACACCGTTCCTTTCTCGCCCTCGATTCCTCCGATCGGAGTAAAGACACTTCCCGCCATATCCAAGTCATTCTTCAGGACATAATCGCCCGATAATGGATATGCTGCATCCTTGCCAATCTTCTGTAACTCCTCCGGCGTACTGATCTCAATCGCATCAGCCGCCTCAACTTCCGAAGCTCCGCCTCCAAACATTGCCGGATTGATAAGCCCTGCCAACATTGCCGCACCACAAAGCAAGCTTATCAGACGAAGCTTCCGTCTTTTTTTCTGCATTCTCATACGCCTCCTTTTTTTCATGAAATATAATTAAAAAGACCTATTTTAAACTTAACACTTTATTGCAAAATGCACAAGTTTTCTTTTGCTTTTTTCATAAAAAAACGCCTGCCGGAGCTGACAGACGTTTCATGCTTTCTGATTTTCTTTTTTGGCTTCTTTAAACCGGAAGTTCAAGATAGATATCTTTACCTTCTTTGATGGAAATAACAACCTTTCCATGCGCAACTTTCATAGCCGCGCCTTCTACATTGACAGCCGGCGCTGCCGGAGCTTCTTCTTCCTCTGCAGGAGCTTCCGCTTCCTCTTCTTCTGACACTTCTTTGATTCCGTCCACATTATCTACGGTCAATGGACACAGAGAATCGCTGGTCTTCGTAAGCTTTGCCCCAAGCACCTGTTCAATCGTAAGGCATCCGTCCAGTGACAAAAGTCCTGAATCTACTAATTCATCAAAAATTGCCGGATCCTCCAGGTTTGCCGGTTCAATTGTAATTCCTGCTTCTGCTCTGCAGCATAATACTGCCGGGTCTTTCGCGTGTGCTTTTGCGGTTTCCGCTGTAATGGACATACCAATTACCTCCTCTTACTGGTCATTTATCTATCTTTCAGTATAGCCATTTAAAAAAAGGAATTCCAATTGATTTTCAGCATATATTTATAGGTGTTTTCTATGCATTTTCTCCCGGTATCGAATCGGCGACATTCCGGTATGCTTTTTAAAGGCAAGAGAAAAGTAATTCGTGTCATTATACCCCACCATCACCGCAATCTTACCGGCTTTCATCGTTGTTGTCTCCAGCAGATATTTGGATTTTTCAATTCTTTTCTTAATAATGTATTCACTGCAGCCTTCTTTCATTTCTCTTTTAAAAAGACTAGAAAAATAATTTGGCGATACATAGAATCGATCCGCCAGGTTAGCAACCGACAGATTCTCCTCAATATGCTCGTCAATATAGCGCCTTGCATTTGCAATAATCTCATGCTGATTATTCTCTTCTTTGAAAATCAACTTACGGATAAATGTACCGGTTATCTCCAGCACTTCTTCCCGCCCCGCTCCGATCAGCGACTTCATAAATGCTTCCAGCCTGTTATCGGCCATCTCTCCCGTCTCCAACATATAGGAGAAGAATATGCCTGCTGCAAGCTCCACACACCACCGCTGTACCTGAAGCGCCGAAAGATTATAAGTCTGCACCGCCCTTTCAAATTTCTCATAAACATGCATGACCCGTTCGCCGTCTGCAATATCGGCAATCATCGCCTGCTTAAATTCCCTGTATATGTCCTGGATAATCTGTTCTCTGTCCTGCTCGGAAGAGCTTCTCACAATCTTGCGAAATCCTTTTCTCTCCTGCTCCATCAGGCGCAGCGCATCATTGTAGGATACATACAGACTATCCAGACCTTGCACCTGGCTTCCCACCACAGCGCGAGGCTTGATATCACACTCTGTTTTCAATATTTCAGTAAGTTCTTCGACTTTCTCCGCTACATTTTTCCCCGTGTCGGAAACGAAAAATATAAGAACAATCTTGCCGTCGTCGTCAAAAAATGTAATTCCTGCCCTTCTGGCGTCTATCATATCCATACAGATACTTTTGACTGTCAGTTTATGAAAATCCTGTTCCGAATCTTTACCCACGTATACTTCCGGAATCAGAATCACAACCTCCGCTGCGCGTTCTCTTTCATTTACCAATTCCTCAGGGTAACTTTTCGCACTGTCAGCAGTAATCCTCTGGTGAACCAGATCCCTCATAAACTGCTCCATCTCCATCTGCTTTCTGGTTCCTTCTGTCCGCAGTTTCCTGCGGTTCATCTCCTGCTGCATCCGAATTGCTTTCAGCGCTTCCACCTGTTCAGACACACTTTTCTTTAACTCTTCCTCATCAATCGGTTTCAGAAGAAAATTCTGCACCCGCAGTCGCAGGCATTGCCGGGCATAATCAAAACGGTCATATCCGGTAAGAACAAGAATCCGCATTTCTTTATCTTTTTTCTCATTTCTGATCCGGTCAATCAGATCCAGCCCGGTCATCTCCGTCATACTGATATCGGTAAGCATAATCTGCGGATGCTCTTTCTCAATCACTTCCAGCGCTTCCCTCGCCGAAGCCGCAGTAAAAACTTCATCAATCCCGACTTCTTTCCAGTCAATTCCATTTTTGATTCCCATCCGAATCATTTTCTCGTCGTCGACCACCAACAGCTTATACATCTAAATAACCCCCTTATCTTCCGTTTTTCCCTCTATTGGAAGATGAATTTCCACCGTCACGCCGCCAAATTCATTCTTAAAGAAACGAAGCCCGTACTCTTTGCCAAACAGAAGTTCAATTCTCTTATTTACATTACGCACTCCATACCCAAAGGTCTCATCATGCCGGGAAATGGACTGATTCATCTCATCAATCTTCTCCTGACTCATTCCGCTCCCACTGTCGCACACCTGCAGATAAACATCCTGATTCTCTCTGTGTATGCGGAGGGTAACCACTCCCTTTTCTCCTTCTTTTATCCGGATGCCATGATAAATGGCATTCTCAATCAACGGCTGAAGCGTCATTTTCGGAATCAGCAGCGAATGGAATTCCTCCGGTATCCGGTCTTCCAGCTCAATGATATTATCATACCTCATATTCTGGATAACCAGATAGGAACGAATATGCTCCAGTTCCTGCTTTAACGGTATAATTTCCTTCCCACGGCTCAGGACGATGCGGTAATACTGCGCAAGCGCCTTCACCATAGTACAGATTTCTTTATTCCCATCCGCCAGCGCCTGCCAGTGAATACATTCCAGTGTATTATAGAGAAAGTGCGGTTTAATCTGGGACTGCAGCGCATTGAACCGTATCTGCTCAATCTGATGCTGCTCAACCTTCACCTGTTCCATCAATCCGTCAATCTCATCCATCATCGTGTTAAATCCTTCTGCAAGCTTTCTGCTGTCTTCATCCATACTGCTCTGATTGATTCTTTTGTCAAGCCGTCCCTCGGACACATCGTCCATTGCAACGACTACCCTGTCAAGCGGCTCATAGAACGCCTTCATCATTTTCCGCAGCAAGAAAATAGATAAGACAGTCATCCCGACAATTACAAATACCAGCACAGCCGCAACCTTCATATTACCTTTATATAATTCAAAAACAGAGATTTCATTTACAAGATAATAATTCCATTTTCCAACTTTTTGATAATTAATCAGCACACCATTCTTTTGAAAGCTTCCGGAGTCTCCCTGCATCTGTTCCTGGTACGTAACTCTCTTGCCAATCCTCTCCTGATTCGCAACAGAGACAATCTTTCCATTACAATCCATCAAGAACATCTCATTATCTGCTTCCTTCTCTTTCTCCAAATGGAGCTGCTCAATCAGACTGTCATTCAAATTCATGATCAGCATTCCTCTCGCCTCTTCTATAGAAGTTGCAGAATAGATTGGGTGATATATAGTCAACGTGTATTTTCCATCACGAAAATACCGGTTGCTGAAGCTCATGTGGACTTTACTTTCCTGCTTTGCCGGAACGCTTTCTTCGTAATCTTCCTGATACACCAGCTCAAACCTGGCGTCCACCACACTGCTGTTTCCTTTATAAACGTATTTATTTTTATTATATTTTTCCACAACTGCAAAATTCATATTACTCTGTACATTCAGCATATTCAGAAGGTAATCATATACCTCCCCCGCCTCTCTCTCATATTCTTCTCCTGAGGATTCGGCACTCTTACAATACTCCTGCACGCTTTCTTCAATTACAAGCGCTATCGCCAGGCTTTGATACTGCTCCAGAGTCTTGTCATAATTCGAGGCAAGTGTTTCCAATTGTGTACGCGTCATCTCCTTCGACTGCTCCGTCATGTAATGAACTGCGGACAACGTAGAAACACTTAAGATAATAACGGAAGTCATTACACTCGTCAGTGTCAGAAAAAAACTCATCTTTTTCTTTAAATTCCAGGTATTCATCCTCCCTTTTAATTCCATATCCCAACCTCACACTCTGTTCTTTCTCTATTGCCCTGCAAGATAGTTTTCCATCGACTGCTCAAACTGCCTGCTCGCTTCTTCTGGTGTTATGGTAAAATCAAACAGTTTCTGGCAGGTAGTAAGATGTATCTGAGCTACTGAAGACGGAAGATACTGGTCGTACCACAACTGAACAGACGACGCCCCGGCTGCCGCTTCCAGTATCTGTCTTGTCAGCCCATCTGTAATCAGCTCTGACGCATCCGTTGTCGGCGGAATCTTCCCTACATCCACCATTAATTCCTTTGCTCCATCTGTCGTATAATACGAGGCACAGCGAAATGCTTCTTCTAATTTTTCTCCTTCACAGTTAAACGAAATAAACTGATCTCCTATGGTTCCAATCTGGATGGATGGATCCGCATCTGAGTCTTCTACCGCAGGAAAGGAGAACCAGCCGACCTTCTCATAGAATTCCGGACTGTCAGAAGCAAAAGTTCCAATGTACCAGGAACCGCCAAGAAGCATCCCCGCCTCCTCCTGATACATCAACTGCTTTGCCTGTCCGTCATCCTCACTCAGAGAATTCGTCCCTTCCGGGAAATATCCTTTCGCCGCCCATTCCTGAATCTTCTCACCCGCATACCGGAAGCATTCGTCTTCAAAAGAACCTTCTCCCATGGCGGCCTTCCGGAAAGGTTCCAGTCCTCCGTATCTTGTCGCCAGGCACTGGTAATACATAGACCCGGTCCACTTCGGGGCGTTCGCAAGCGCAAAGGGAATGATTCCTTCTTCCAGCAGCCTGTCACATACCGCCTCCAATTCAGAGACTGTAGACGGGACTTCGAGATTATATCTTTCAAAAATTTCTTTATTGTAGAAAATCCCCGCAAGCGACACATTATAAACGGGCACTGCATATAACTTTCCATCGTAAGTTGCCTGTGCAAGGGCGGCATCCATATACTTTTCCTTCAAACCGTACTTCTCATACAATTCGTCCAGCGGCTGCGCAAATCCGGCTTCAATATACTCTATCATCGGTCCGCCAGACCAGCTTGTATACATATCCGGGCATTCGCCGGAACTCATTGCCACGATTAATTTCTCCTTATAATTATCATTCTGCTCGGAAATACTTTCGACAGTGTAGCCGGATTCCGTATTTTTATTATATTCATCCACCGCATACTGAAAAACTTCTTTGTCAGCTCCCTCTGTTCCGATATTCCAGTATGTAATAATCTTCTCATCAGAGGAGGTAGTGACTTCTGTCGATTTAACACCGCACGCCGTCAGTAATACTGCCATAGCTGCCGCCAGTACAGCTAACCTGTATGGAATGATTCTTCTCATCACTCTTCCCTCCTCCGTCAAAAATCAAATTCTATCGCTCCATATATCTCTGAATAACCGCCGCGCATTCTGCACGGTTCGCTGTTCCCTGCGGCGCCAGCATTCCATCGGTTCCCATACCGGAAATCATGCCCGTGCCGACGGACCATTCCACCGCTTCTTTTGCATAATCACTGATACTCTGCCTGTCCGGGAACCTCGTAAGGTCGCCCTTCACCTCTATATCCTCTGCTTCTTTATATCTTGCATACCGGTACATCATAGCCGCCATCTGCTCACGGGAAATCGGATCTGCCGGTTTGAACAGTCCCGTATCTGTAAATCCGGTTACGATTTTATTCTCGCTTGCCCACATTACCGCATCTGTGTAAAACTCTCCGTCCGCAACATCTGGATACTTCTTCGCATACTCCGTCTCCGGGCATCCCTCCATACGATACAGGATAACGGCAAACTGCGCCCGGCACAGGCTTTCGGCCGGTGCAAACTGTGTTGGATTCATCCCGGTCATAATTCCCTTATCGTATACATACTGTACATAATCCACATACCAATCTCCATCGTTTACATCTAAAAACACGTCTCTTACATCCTTTCTTTCCGGCTCATCCGGTTCGTGCGGTTCATCTGGCTCATCCGGTTCGTCTGGCTTCTCAGGTTCGTCCGGTTCATCCGGTTCGCCCGGCTTGCTGCTTCCGGGCAGCTCTTCCTCCCACACTCTTTTCACAAAAATCTTATTATTCTGAGTGGCAAATCCGCCCCCTTCGGTTCCGCTGATGAAAAATTCACCGGTCGAAAGCTGGAGGAAGCACCGGTTATATCCGGCAGGCGCTCCTGTTTCTTTTGCCACCCACTCGCCCGTGCCGTCATTTTCTGTGTTGACAAATACTTCCGAAAGAGAGCCTGTCCCCACCACGACTCTGCCATCCTGCAGCGTATACACATATGGAGAACCTCCATACGTACCATTGATTCCCGGAAGCATCGTACCTGCATCTGTCGGATTCCAGTTATATGGGTCATCTGCAATCTTAATACCTGTCTTAATCGGATTGGTCATATTGACTGTCTCATAGACCAACATCCACTTACCATTCTCAAGCTGCGTAACAATAGGCATTCCCGGACGCGCATTGGAATCACTCATAGAAACAACGTCTGCCGCGTCTCCCCATGTCTTGCCGCCATCTGTAGTAATCTTATAAACCAGCTTCTGGTTATGAGCCGGATCTGTCTCATCGGAATAATAGCAAATCAGATTGCCCTCATGATATACGAAGAACGGCTCCCATACCGGATCATAGCCCATAATATTTCTTCCGTTCTCTCCCCCTTCTGCAATCGTACTCAAATACTCCCAGCTTCTTCCGCCGTCCGTACTATAATAGAAGTCCAGGGAAGAATCCCACAGGCCTCCGTATCCGGCATCTGCTATCTTCTCCGCACCATCCTCAAGAGGAACTGCAACACCTGCGCACACAAGCGTCCCCGCTTTTAAATCTCCCTGATCTTCCGGAAGGACAAATAACTGCGGGCAGCACTGGAGACTCCACGGATGAAGAACCGCTCCTTCCGTATCTGCCGTCACTTCCACTGCCTCCGCTGGCGCCCCTGCCGCTCCGTATCTTGTAATCTTGTAATAAGAATCCGGATGGACCGTATCATCATTCACAACCTCTCCCACTCGTTTCCAGGTTTCGCCTTTATCCTTACTTTCGTAAATCGGGAAACTATATTCACCTTCTACAATTTCAGATGGAATTCCATTTTCAAATGTACAGTATAAAGTACCATCCAGCCCTTCTACTACCCTTGGGGACAGGCACTGGTTTCTTCCGGGATAATCATTCTCGGGAATCGTTACATATCCATCCAGACAAGTAACATCAGCTTCCGCTTTCGCCGTCAGGTCTTCCGTTATATCGGACACCGTGCATATCTTCTCACCATTGTCTCCATCCGCAAGAACCTGCTCCCTGCCGTTAACAAAAAGCTTCATATCTTCTACCCTGTATCCGTCACGTGGAGCAAGGGTAAATGTCACAGAGCCGCCTCCTTCCACTGCTGCCCCCTGGCTTGATGTAACCGTCACACCGTCCGTAATCCAGATTTTTACCGCATAATCGGTGGTATCCGCAACTGCATGTATTTCCGTACCGGCTCTCATCTTCCATTGCTGAAGCGCAGAGTCCATCCGGTTCTTCTGGAGAATCCTGGAATCACTTGCGCTTACATCTGCAGTCAGATAGAGACGTGTCGCTTTATTCTTTATCCTGTATACATTCTCTTTCACCCGGATAAAACTCCAGATCTGTCTGTCATCACCGGACGTCGTGCTTCTTTGCACCAGCCGGGTGCCTTCCCGCATATCCTGTGCGGAAATTACCTTGTTACTATTGGCGTTCACGAGATAATATTCCCCGCTTCCGTCCGACGTCTCCTGAAAATTCCATTTCTGGTTCTCTTCCGGTCCTGTCCATGTTATAAGCTCTGTATCTTCCGCCGTACTTCCGCCGCTGACGGCAAGATACTGACCTTCATCCGCTGTGCTTACAAGATGGTCTGCTCCGGCTGCTTTCGCTTCCAGGCTGCCCCCTATTAATAAGCTTCCAACCGCCAAGACACCTGCCAGAAAAAGCGGCGCCAGACGCTGTTTCCTTTTCTTCATCATTCTTTTCCTCCTTGCATTTCGCACAATTCCTGCAGTAATTCGGCAACGCATGTTCTAATCTGTCATCGTTTCCTCAAACGCGATAAATCTCTCGATAATCGCCGCACACTCCGCACGCGCCGCATTGCCAAGCGGATCCAGGCTTCTTCCGTTATTCTTCCCGGTAATAATTCCGTTTGCTACCGCCCACTGCATCGCTTCTTCTGCATATCCGCTTACTGACGCCGCATCCTCAAAGCGGCTGAAATCTTCCCTCTTGCTGACGTCATAGCCAAGATACTTCGCATAGCGGTACATCATGACGGCCATCTGTTCACGACTGATCTTATCTGCCGGTCCGAACATGCCTGTATCTGTATAACCGGTTACAACCCTCGTTCCTGCCGCCCACAAAATCGCGTCCGTATACCAGACATTCTCCTGGACATCCGGGAACAGCGGCTGATATGCTGTCTTTTCCCCTCCGCTCATTCTCCACAGAATCATTGCAAACTGTGCTCTTGCCAGAGGATCTGCAGGCCCGAAATGCGTATTGTCAAGCCCCTGCATCCATCCTTCAAAATAATTGTAGCATACTGTAGAATAGTACCAGTCATTTTCAGAAACATCGACAAACGGTAGTTCCGGCTGTGACGGCTCCGGCTGTGATGGTTCTGGCTGTGACGGCTGCGATGGCTCCGGTTGTGACGGTTCCGGCGGCGTCGGCTGCGGCTCCTCCTCTTTTTCCTTCTCCTTCAGCGCGCCCTGGGCTTCCGCCAGCTTCTTTACCGCCGCATCTGCCTCTTCCTGCGAAGGCTCTTCCTTATTATATACCGTCTTTGCCTCGTTCAGTGCTTCTTCGTATAAACTCCAGCTTTCTTCTGTATACTCTGACTTTCTGTCTGCCGGAACTGCCTGCGCAATCGCTTCCCTAAGCTCCGTCAGGCCTTTCACTTCATCCCAGCTTTCAACGATCCATTTCTGCCCGTTTGAAGAATGATTCCTGTACTGAATAATCGGCGTATCGTCCGCCGTTCCAGCGCTCTGAAGATCCAGCACAAAGAAATTGGCCGTAGGAATAATCCGGTAGTCCCCGGTATCATTCTTCACAAATGCAAACCGCCGGTTCAGGCTGTCTTCCGGACTTCCCGTACCAATTACAGATCCATAATCATAATAATCACCGTTAATCTGCATCGCCTGTCCGGTCACCGTATTCGTAACCACATACTCTCCGTCTCCGGTATTTTGCAGTGTCCACCACTCATCTTTCCTAGTTCCGGCATCCGCTGACGCCAGATTGCCCTCATCATTTACGACAATCGATTTCCCGGTCAGCACCGAACGGATCCTGTATTTTCCATCTGCAAAATCCCCCTGGATCTCCTTCGCTTCGGTTCTCTTACCTGTGTTGGCAAAGGTCAGCGTCTGCCAACCCAGCTCATCTACCTTTTCCGATTCAGTCTCTATCCGGTATGTCCCCTCTTCCGGCTCCAGTATTTTCTTGATATTCGGCGCAGACAGACCCATCCGGTTCACGTAATGGTTATACACCATGGAATACACCGGACGAATCAACCCTCTATTAGCTTCGCTGACCGCATTCTGCCAATTGCTGGCGCCGTTCTGTCCGCTCAGCCATTGATACGGTTCATACGCAACTTCCTCTCCATTGTTATATTTTGCTATATACTCCGTCGCTTTTAAGAATCGGTTATCAGATAAACTATACAAGTCGTCGCCCTGATTCCATGCCATCTCGCAAATAACTTCACAAAGGCTGACTCCCAGTGTTGTATGTCCCTGATCCCGCCCGGATTCCTGCCACTGTACCGTGCCGTCTTCAAATACATAAGGCATCGCATTGTAAAGGGAGCCATTCCCAAGTCCGGTCTTATAATAGGTAAGCGCCCGGTTGTAAATATCCTCCCGGTCTGTGAAAATTCCAATAGACAGCATTGCCGCAATATTGCACAGATCCCAGTTCGCCCAATAATTTCCGATATGCGCCCCATTATGATTCGTCAGGAAATCCTCATTCATCGGATAAAACACATCCAGCAGCAATTCCTCCATATCTTCCTTATGAAAAGAAGGATGGTCTCTCATAATCTCAGCCACATTCGCAAGCTCATATCCATAGATTCCGGCAGCAAGGAAACGGTCTGCATTCCCGCCCAATTCCTTCATCCCGGAAGACCATCCGTTCAGAATCCTGCATGCCGCCTCTGCGTACTTCTCATCACCGCTGATCTTCCAAACCAGAGCCGTCTGGTATGCCCGGCGGATGTCAATCCGAAAACCCGCACAATTATCACCCGTTACGCCGCGGATGACCGTCTCTGTCACACGGGGGTTCCATTCCGGATCTGAGAATCCATTGTTCTTCAACTGCTGCCAGGTATCAAGATTGGGCTGGACTTCCTTCTCCACATTTTCCTTCATCGCCGCAAAACTCTCTGTTGTATGAATCATTCCGGGATGAACGAAAGTGCGCGTCTCTTCCTCCTGCACTTCTATCCCTTCCTGTCCGCTCACTTCCTTTGCCTCAGCTGTAATTCCCGGTATGGACGTCAACATCATGGACGCTGTCAGACATCCCGCTACCATTCCCGAAAACATTTGTCTTAGCCATCTTCTTGTTCTGTTTTTACACTTCATGGCCTTCTCCTTCCTTCTTTTGCTCTTTCCAAATTCCAAAAAACTTCCTTTTTATAATATAACAGCAAATTTTAATAAAGGAAAGTCCTGAAACTATTTTTATCACAAAAACTCCGTTCAAAAAGCCAGAATATTTATTCATATTATATAAAAATATTCCATTTTTCGGTTGAAAGCCCCCGGCAATTACCGTATAATAGAATTGGGTGTTGTGCTCCTATTAATGGGCGCAGCAAAACCAAATTATTTAAGTAAGGGAGGAAACAAAAACATGAAATGGAAGAAACT
>ERZ1673736.3466-NODE-3466-length-14785-cov-5.095723_pt1 | contig 14785 bp, 14 predicted proteins | sample MGYA00580212_ERZ1673736 | MGnify/ENA primary metagenome ERZ1673736 (study PRJEB41218, sample SAMN15661752) | gut metagenome | host: Homo sapiens | place: Canada: London | collected 2015-08-20/2019-03-30 | study: EMG produced TPA metagenomics assembly of...
GTGTTGCTTTTGTACCCAGTTAGTGAAGCGTTCCTGTCGGCGATGCAGGAGAACACGAGAAGGTATTACTGGACGGGGAAGATGCATTGGTGGTGTATAGTGCTGTCATTTGAGTTACTTGACATGAAAGAGCAGGAGGTGTTATCGTGAATAGAGAAAAAATTCCGGAAAAGAGCAGGAGAGAAAAATGGTTACGATAAAAGAAATCGCGGAACTGGCAGGTGTGAGCACTACGACTGTCTCCAACGTAATCCACGGAAAAACAAAAAAAGTTTCTCCGGGGACGATACAGAAGATTGATAAACTGATTAAGGAACTGGGATATGTCCAGAAGATGGGGCTTCGGGTCCTGAGCAAAGAAAATTCCCAGCTCATTGCGGTGGTCATCAACAGTCACCGGGAATTCAAGGATTCCATTCTCGGTGATCCATTTTACGGACAGATTTTGGGATTTATTGAAAAATATGCGCGGGAATTAGGGTATTATGTAATGTTTTATTCCGCAAAAGATATGGATCAGATTTTTCAGATGGTCATGGGGTGGAATATCGACGGTGTAATCGCGGTTTCCTTCAGCAAGAGAAACTGCGAGAAAATATATCAACTTACAAAAAAGCCGATCGTGTCCATCGATGCATATGGAGAGTTGGAAGATCAGCAGGATAAACAGGTATTGAATATCGGTCTGGACGATGAGAGCGGCGGCTATAAGATGATGAAATATCTGTTGGGGTGCGGGTATCGGCATATCAAAGTCTGTGCAGCAAGGGACAGTGGTGTGGATCATCTGCGTTTTGTGGGGGCACAAAACGCGGTGCGGGAATTACAGGAAGAGAAGGGGAAATTACAGTTTGTTCCCCTTGGAATGGACTGGACGAAGCGGAAGGAAAATTATGCATGGCTGATGCAGCGCAGACAATCGGAGACGGCGCTGTTCTTTCTGGCAGATATGTATGCGCTGGAGGCGATTAGCTTTTTTTGCGATCATGGACTTCGAATCCCGGAGGATATGGGAATTGCAGGTTACGATGATATCAGTTTTTCAAGAATCGCGACACCGCGCCTGACAACAATACATCAGGATGTGGAAAAGAAGGCACAGCTTTCTGTGCAGCTCCTGATGAAAAAGATACAGGGCGAGGAGCTTGCGGGAGAGGGGGATGTGAAACTTCCGGTGACATTGGTTGTGCGGAAATCCACAAAAAATCAGAATTAATAAGAAACAAGGAGCAGGATACTTTGAAAAAAGTGTTGCCTGTTCTTTTTTTGTGCAGAATATATAAAAATGTATAAAAATATTTGTTGAAAAATATGGTTATCTACATAACCTATTTACAGGATAATAATTAGATGATATATTCAAATTACAGTAAGTTATGTACATAACATAAAGAAAAACCAAGCAGGAGGAGCGAGCTTATGAAGCAGATATTAATCGCTACACACGGAAAAATGGCATCCGGAATCCGGTATACGGCTGAGCTGATCGTGGGCAGGTCAGAAGAAATCACTACGATAGATGCCTATGTAAATCCGGAAGATGATATAGAAGCGCAGTTTAAGGAATATTTCGCAGATCATGAAAAAGACAGGATTTTTGTTTTTACCGATCTGATGGGCGGCAGTGTCAATCAGAAGCTGATGAAGTATGCCGAATCTGAAAATGTCACACTGATCACAGGAACTAATCTGGCTGTTTTGATGCAGGTCATGATGTCGGATGAGGATGTGACGGATGTGGAAATCGAAGAATTTATCGATGAGGCGAGACAGGAGCTGCAGTGGGTACATCTGGAAACGGAGAAGAAGACAGTTATTGCAGAAGGGAAAATACCTGCCTCGGAAGCGGAAACAGGAGCAGAGCAGAAAGAAGAAAAAGAACAGTTTCAAAATTCCAGTGCAAAAATTGCAGCGCTTCGAATCGATGACCGTCTGATCCATGGTCAGGTTGCAATGACATGGACGAAACACCTGAAAGTCAACGGAATCATTGTAGCAAATGATGACGCGGCAAATGATAATACACAAAAAATGGCTTTGAAAATGGCTGTTCCATCAGGAATCAAAGTTCTGATCAAACCGGTGGATGAGGTGATCCGTGTCCTGAATTATCCGAAAGCTTCCCAAATGCGGCTTCTGGTATTGACAAGAACGGTGAAGGATGCGCTGCGGATTCGCCGGCAGGTTGGAAAAATTGAATTTCTGAATTTGGGAAACACAGGGCGGTTTGACGGAATCGATATTTCAGAAAAAACAGTTCTTACATCTACGATCATGCTGACCGCAGAGGAAAAAGAATGTTTAAGGGAACTGGCAGGGTTGGATCCGGGTGTTTGTATGCAGCAGGTTCCAAACGATGAAAAGAAATTTGTAAAAGATATTTTGGATAAATTGGAAACAGAGTGTTAAGCGTTGGAAAGAAATTAGAAAAACAGGAGGAAAAATTATATGTTACAGGCGTTTTTGGTTGCACTGGCAGTCTTTGTCTGTGTAGGCGGAGCGGAACTCGCCGGGTTTACAATGTTAAACAGGCCGATCGTCATCGGCCCTTTGGTTGGATTATTTTTAGGTGATCTTCATACAGGAATTATAGTGGGTGCATCCCTGGAAGCGGTTTTCATGGGTGTTGTTAATATAGGCGGAGCCTCAGCGGCAGAGCCGGGGATTGCCACTGCGGTGGGAGCGGCATTCGCAATTATGTTGGGGAAGGAACCAGAAGTTGCCCTGACACTGGCGCTCCCCATCGGAATTTTAGGACTTCAGATTAAAAATGTTTTATATATTTTTATTGTCGGTATGTTTGCCAAACATTTTGATCAGCTCGCTGCGGAGGGAAAAGAACGAAAGATCGTTCTGCTGCATTATGGATTGTGGGCGGTCAACTGGGCTCTGTATTCGGTGGTGGCCTTCCTTGGCGTCCTTCTGGGATCTGATGCAGTCAGCGCATTGCTGGATGCGATCCCGCAGGTGATCATGAATGGTCTGAGCGTGTGCGGCGGGCTGCTCCCGGCGGTCGGTATGGCAATGCTGATGAAGATGCTCTGGGATCAGAAAATATGTATGTTTTACTTCCTTGGATTTGTATTGGCGGCATATCTGAATCTGCCGCTGATCGCTTTGGCCGTTCTGGGCGTTATCCTTGCAGTCACAATGGGAATGAACGATTACCGGATGAGCCAGCTTGCAGCACAGCGGGTCGCTGCAGTTTTGGATGGGAAGGATGATGTTTTCCAATTAGATGAAGAAGAGGAGGAATTTTTTGCATGAGTAATTTAACAAAATCAATCCCGGCTGACGAGAGAAAAATGTTGAGAAAAGTATTTTGGCGTTCCTTTACCTTATATGCGGCGGTCAGCCCGGCAAAACAGGGTGCATCTGGCTTTTGTTATTCCCTGATGCCTTTTATCAATAAATTTTACAAAGAGGATGAAGAAGGGAAGAAGGCAGCGCTGACCAGAAGCATGTCATATTTTAACACAACAATTCCGCTTTCTACCTTTATCATGGGGCTGGCGGCATCCATGGAGAAGGAAAACAGTGAGAGAAAAGATTTTGATACAAATTCAATCAATGCGGTGAAATCAAGCCTTATGGGGCCTCTGGCAGGAATTGGCGATTCGATCTTCTGGGGCGTGCTTCGAGTGATTGCAGCAGGAATCGCGGTCGGACTTGGTTCCGCAGGAAATGTGCTGGCACCGATCATATTTTTAGTCCTGTTCAATGTGCCGTCTCTCCTGATTAAATATTATGGTACATTTCTGGGATATAAGCTGGGTTCGGAGTACATACAGAAGATTTACGCCAGCGGTCTGATAAATATTTTGACCAAAGCGGCGAGCACCGTGGGACTGATTATGGTAGGCGGAATGACTGCCAGCATGGTGACCTTCCAGTCCACCTTTGAGTGGAAGATGAGCGGTAAGTCCATCCTGAATCTACAGTCCATGTTGGATCAGATATTTGTCGGCATTGTGCCGCTGGGACTGACATTATTGTGTTACTACCTGCTGAAAAAGAAAAATATCAGTATCACAGTGCTGATCATTGGAGTTATCGTTTTGAGTATTTTGTTATCATTGCTTGGTATTGCGTAGTGATTTGCGGTTATGAACATGCGGCAAAAGGAATACGAAGGAACACTTTGTATATTTGGAGGAATTAGAAAATGAAAAAAACAGATTGGTGGAAAAATGCAGTCGTATATCAGATTTATCCGAGAAGCTTTAAGGATTCAAACGGAGACGGCTTCGGAGACCTGCGTGGTGTGATCGAAAAACTGGATTATCTCAGGGAACTGGGGATCGATGTGATCTGGCTCAGTCCGGTGTTTGATTCTCCCCAGGATGATAATGGTTACGATATCAGCGACTATCGGAAAATATATGCCGGGTTTGGTTCAAATGAGGACATGGAGGAATTGATCCAAAAGGCACATGACAGAGAAATCAAGATCGTGCTGGATCTGGTTGTCAACCATACCTCGAACGAACATGCATGGTTTGTGGAGAGTCAAAAATCAAGGGATGGTCAATACAGCGATTATTATATCTGGAAAGATCCGAAGCCGGACGGAAGTGAGCCGAATAACTGGGGTTCCTGTTTCTGCGGGAGCGCATGGGAGTTTTGCGAGGAGAGAGGGCAGTACTACTTGCATTTCTACAGCAAAAAACAACCGGATCTGAACTGGGAAAATCCGAAAGTGCGCCAGGAAATCTATGATCTGATGAAATTCTGGATGGAAAAAGGCGCGGACGGCTGGCGTATGGATGTGATCGCATCCATTTCCAAAAACCAGAATTTTCCGGATTATCTGGAGCGGGAAGGGCAGAAATATTATACCGGAAAATATCACAGCAACGGTCCGCGTCTGCATGAATTTTTGCATGAGATGAATCAGGAAGTGCTTTCAAAGTATGATTGTATGACGGTAGGAGAGGCGCCCGGTTCCACACCGGAGACAGCCCGCCTGTTTACAGATCCGAAACGGGAAGAGTTGAATATGATCTTTACGTTTGAACATATGAACATTGACCGGGTGCCGGGTTCTGTAAACCGCAAGTGGGCGTTGAAGCCCTTTGATCTGCGGGAATTGAAAAAAGTGATGTCATCCTGGCAGAATCAGTTGTATAATAAAGGATGGAATGCGTTGTATTTTGAAAATCACGATCAGCCCAGAGTAATCTCGCGCTGGGGCAACGACCAGGAGTACCGGGAAGCCTGTGCAAAGGCATTTGCCACGGTGCTGCACGGAATGCAGGGAACGCCTTATATTTACCAGGGAGAGGAGATCGGCATGACGAATGTTGCTTTTGATCTGGAAGAATATGAGGACATCGAAGTGAGAAATGCTTATCAGGAGCTTGTCGTAAAGAACAAGACCATTTCTGAGGAGGACTTCTTAAAGGCTGTGTGGAACAAGAGCCGGGACAACGGAAGAACGCCGATGCAGTGGGATGACAGTGAAAATGCAGGATTTACCACCGGAAAACCGTGGTTTAAAGTCAGCGAACGATATCCGGAGATTAATGTAGAGAAGGCTCTGGAGGATCGGAATTCCATATTTTATTATTACAAAAAACTGATCGGACTAAGGCATACGGAGTCCCTTTTGACAGATGGGGATTACCAACTAATCATGGAAGAGGATGCACAGATTTTTGCATATCTGAGGACGACGGATCAGGAGAGCTGGCTTGTGGCGGCAAATTTGTCAGAGCAGCATCGGAGTACAGAAGAATTGAGAAAATTTGCCGGGAATGTGAAGGAGATTAAAATCTGCAATTATGAGAGAAGTTCGCTGGAAGAGGATATGCGTCCTTATGAAGCGTTTATGATGCGGATTCGGTAGGAAAAGAAAAACAAAAGAACAGAAAGCGGGGGGCAAATTGGATTTGAAGAAATTTAAGTGGATCAGGGAGCCGGAAACATACAGCATAGGTGATGATAAAATAACAATCACAACAAAACCTCATACGGATCTGTGGCAGAGAACATACTATCATTTCCAGAATGACAATGCGCCAGTGCTCCAGATGGAGACAGAAGAGAAGTATTTCAGTTTTGTTGTCCGAACAGAATTTGAGGAGAGCCATCACAGATTTGACCAGTGCGGTATCGTTATGTATCTGGATAGCGAAAACTGGCTGAAGGCTTCTGTGGAATATAAAAATGACGTATTTCAGTATCTTGGAAGCGTAGTGACCAACCATGGTTATTCGGACTGGGCTACAACTGAAATTGATGCTTCCGTGAAATCGGTTTGGTATCGCTTCAGCAGAAGAGAGGATGATTATTGTATCGAATGTTCCATGGATGGGGAAACTTTTCATCAAATACGGATCTGTCATATGCAAGAGGGAAACGGGAAAATCCGGTTTGGTATTTACGCTTGCTCCCCGGAGGAATCCTCTTTTCAGGCAGTTTTCACAAACATGCAGGTAACAGACTGTCGGTGGAAAGCCCATGACGGCCAGCAGCCGGATTGTTAAGATATCGATGAATTGTTGTTGACAAAAATGGAGAAAATCATTCGACCATTGTTTGGAGAGAAAAATAATGATAAATAAGAAAATGCCACGCAAAGTAGCAGAAAAAGTTGATATGTAATCTCTGCTTGCTTGTAGTGCAAAATACACTTTCCTATACTGGGCATACCAAAATAAGGAGGTCACGAACATGACATTTGCAGAAAAATTGAAATCCATCCGCAAGCAGACCGGAATGTCGCAGGAACAGCTGGCAGAGAAGCTTGGTGTATCAAGGCAGGCGGTTACGAAATGGGAAACGGATGCTGGTATCCCCGACATCGAAAACATCATGGCAATCTCCGCACTGTTTGACATTTCCATTGATGAGCTGCTCTCTAATGAAAAAGGAGCGAAAAAGCCAACGGACTATCTTTATGAAAGTATCACGGAGTACGATATTGACGAGCCGAAACGCTATGACATGAAGTTTGGCGGAGCAAAGCAATTCCTGTTATCGGGATACGAGGGCGAGAAAATCCGTATCCGTATGGCATCCAATAGCCTCTCCACGCTCCAGAAGGATTTCAAGGTCAGGATTGACGACATCCGAAAAAGGATTGATGTGGATGTAAACCGCAAAAACGGCGTATCCGAAGCGACGGCAAAGGAAGCGGTCAGTATCTTCGTTCAAATTCCCTCTCCCTATATCGGGAAAATTGAATGTGCCGTCAATGGGGAAACCGTAAAAATCTGTTCTTTGGAGTGTGACAGTATTGAACTTGATATAAAGACTCCGAGCGTCATTTTGGAAGATGTTGTTGGTACGGTAGAGATAAACTGCAATCTTGACATGGATGTAGTCTGCCATTCTTTAAAGGGAGAAATTGCAATCAATCAAGTGTCGGCAACCTCAAAAATCCATGTTCCCAGGGACGCTGTTTTTACTGCTGTTACAAAGGGGATTGGAACAAGTATCTCTTATGAAAAATATGGGCGGCAAGCCGAACGATTTGATACGCCTGATGCGGAGAATATGATCGAATTGAACGGTATTAAGAGCGAGCTTGTCATCTGCACGGACAGGGAAAGGAGCTAATGGGATGAAACCAAATTATCTGAAGAAATATATCATAAGCTCCTATATCCTTGTCTGGGCGCTCATTATTTTTGTGGCAGGCTCGGCAAGTCTTGTCTTTCATGCACCGCCTGTCATCATGTGGATTGTACGAAATCTTATCGCATGGTCGCCAACCTATCTGCTTCTTATTGGGTGGCGGCATTTCAGACCTGATGAAACAAGAATGGTCTTTGTGAAGCGGTGCTTTTCTGGGAAAGCAGAGTTGCTTCCGATTCTGTTCTCTTTTGCCCTTACTTTTGGTATCAGCGTGTTGTCGCTGTTCCTCTATTCCATTATGACGGGAAAGCCCATGCTGTCCTACATCAATCTGGGAACCACAGCGTTGCCGCTCAGCATTTTTCTTTCCCTGACTTCGGGACCGACAGGGGAAGAATTGGGATGGCGTGGTTTTATGCGTGAGGAATTTAATAAAAAGTATGGCTTTTTGAAATCCTCTGTCTGTCAGGGATTGGTATGGTGCTTCTGGCATACTTTGCTTTGGGTAGTGGATTCAGAGTTTACCGATTGGAGGGCAATCCCCTATGTTATTTCTAACATAGTTGTGATTACATCCATTACCGTACTGATGAATATTTTCCTGGAATGGCATAATAACCTGCTTTATTCGGTATTGCTGCACTTTGGTTTTAATATTCTTTATGTATTTCTGGATGCAGATATAGGGTTCTTTATAATCTTGACCGTTTTGTATCTGGTCATTACGCCGACTGCCGTACTTGTAAGGAATAAGACTGCCGAAAGGTTTTTGGAAAATAATGATAGCGAAGAAAGAAAAATAAAAGAATGAACAATAATCATTTTGATATTTGCCGGTGTAGGAGTAGCTTTAGCATCAATCGGGGCGACTCTTATAGCAGCAGATGTGTTAAATATGGAAAACCAGTTTCTCCATTTCTTGTCGGTCACGGCTGAAATGAGCAAGGCGCAGATGATAGGAATTTTGACCGTTGCTGCGGTTTCGGTATTGTTTGGTGGTATCCTTACAGCATTTGCCTACCGTTATTTTACGGCAGAACTGAAAGAAGGTACATAGACAAAATGGAAAAAGCAATATCTGAATGGGTATACTGCCCTGTTTGTAAAAGTAAAGCCTGAAATAGAATTAAATGTGCTACTATTTTGCAAAGTGAAAAGTGAGTAAGTGAGAGATAAAATTTGTTGTAAAAACTAACGAATGATAGTAGAATAACTATCGTTAAGTATGGGAGGCGTATAGATGAACAGGAAAGAAGAAATTATTCTAATTATGACTGGCGGGTATCGGGATAAAAATTATCGTTCCATAGCAATATAGGCAAACATAGCATTACTTCTCATGTTTGCAGGAGCAATCGGTACAAACATAGTTCCGAGAGATTTTTTCGGTATTCCAGAGCGTTTCAGTGTGTTTGCTGCTACGGGATTTAATGTTGTATTGGGAATTTACCTGTTTCGTGGTTTTGGGGGGATTCGTGAAAGTGAGCAAGATTGAATGGGTACGATGCCCTATCTGCGGAAATAAAACGAGGTTACAGATACGGACAGATATAGAACTGAAACAACAAAGCGACAAATCGGGTTTGTGGAGGTACAAATATGTCAAAAGAAATGAATCCTAGTATAAAAGACATGCTAGATGCATTAGAAAATGATAGTGATTTTAGAACATTGAAACAAAAATATGAGTCACCTAATGAGTTTACTATTATGGGAAATAAGAGAAGAGAGGAATGGCATAGTAGTTTTGTTAGTTGGCTTCTTAACCCTAAACAAAATCATAAATTGGGGAAATTTCCTTTAGAAAAATTTTTAGAATTGGTCGAAAGTAAGAGAGAAAATCTTGAGATTGATAAGGCAGATATTGCTGATATGAATTTTGAAACTGAACATAAAACTAATAATGGTAGAAAAATAGATATTTTTGGAACAAGCTGTTCTTTAGTATTGGTTATAGAAAACAAAATTAAAGCAAGCGAAACATTTACGAATGGTATACCGCAATCAAATGATTATTATAAGTATTATGAGGAAAAATATAAAGATAGACAAAGATGTTATATTCTTTTAAAAGCATTTTCAAATAGCAGCGTAGCAAATAAGAATTTTATCTCTATTACATATCAGGAATTATTTGATGAAGTAATAAAACCTGCATGTGAAAACTGTCAGAAATTAAAAATAGAAGATACGAAAAGAGTGTTGGAGCAATATGCACTAGATATTTCAAATCCGTTCACCAATAGTATATTAGCGACCACACAAAAAGATATATCTTGTGAAATATACAAAAAACATGCAGAGATAATAGAGAAAATTCGCATTACAATGGGCGAAACTGATAGAGATAATGAGTCTGATATTTACAAGTTTTTTATGAAAAATATAAAGTACATTAATAATATAATATTAAAATATTTTTGGGAAAAATATTATAAAACCAAGATCGGAAGAACTAAAAAAACTAAAAGGAAAAGAGTTATTAAATGCACTATTGGATTATAACTATATAATACCTAATCGGACAGAATTAATATATAAATGTATGTCTGCAACTTGCATTATAATGGTAGATGAAAATCGCAAATTTTATACGGGGTATTGTATGGGAGATTATGATGGTTCACAAGAAGTTGATATATTACAAGATGGATTTGAAAGGTTAAGAGATGCACAACTAGTGGTTGAGAAAGAAGTTGGTTCGCAAAGCTGTAACGGAGGAACATCTGCATATAAGCTAACGCTTCGAAATTCAGGAATCGAAGAAGCGGAAGGGAAGAAAATTGGAGATATTTTAGAGCTACTTTGATGTGGACAAATTCCCATTTGGTGGAGGGAAAATGAATATTATTTTATATTCAGATAAAATTAACGAATATCTAAAGTATGACGATGCTGAATTTTCAGGTATAATAAGGTCGAGTGCATGGAAAACGTGCTATTAGTTAGGTCTAAAAATAGCTGTTGACCTGTTCGCGTGAACGAGCGAGGTTCAGGCTGTGATATGGATAGCGAAATGTATCAATATCTTTTTGCTACAGAATTTGTTGATATGTTTCTATAGGTGGGGTAAGTGGAAAACAGGGATATACTAAAAAATGAAGAGCGAAGGTTGAGAAGGGGGATCTGAGATGATACAGAATGAGGAGAATAAAACCAGTGATTTGAAGAAGATACCTGGCGTGGGAGCAAATATGGAACAGCATCTTAAAAATATTGGAATTCACTGCATTTCAGACTTAAGAGGAAAAGACCCGGAAGAATTGTATCGTTTGGATTGTATGAAAAAGGGATTTCAGGATGACAGATGTGTGTTGTATGTATTTCGCTGTGCAGTATATTTTGCAGAACATGAACAGCATGAACCGGAGAAATTAAAATGGTGGTATTGGAAGGATAAGGACTATCCAGAAAGATGTGAAAATCAATGATTCGATATGTAATGAGTGAAGATATTAGCAACATACTTTCCATGATGGAACAGGTGAAAGAAGCTTTTCCCGGATATCAGGAGATAGAATTTCTAGAAGCACTTTATAAAGCAATAGACTGTAAGACGGCGTTTTTGGAGGAAAGGGAAGGCAGACTGGCAGGAATGCTTACGTTTTCTTATCAGGAAAAGGAGCTTACATTTTTGGCAGTTGTGCCGGAATTCCGAAAACAGGGCGTGGGAAAACGACTAATTAAACGGATGTTAGAGTGTTTTGAGGAAGGGGAAACGGTTCATGTGATTACATTCCGGGAAGGAGACCAGATAGGAATGGCTGCCCGTTATTGTTATCATTCGTGCGGCTTTGTGGATGATGAAGAACTGGTAGTATTTGATTATCCATGCCAAAAAATGGTTCTGAAAGTGGGCGGGTAAACGCATAACAAATTTCAAGCCTATCGGCAGTGCCGGACGTATTTACCTGCCTCCCACAAGCTGTCGTCGTCTGCTCCAATCAGAATAAGCTTATCCTTGATATTTTCAATCTCAATCTTTTTCCAATACGTTGGATGTTCATAAACAATCTTTTGTTGTTGAGAAAATATCTCGTTAAAAATGGTTTGCTTTGACTAAGCCTTGTAGGCGGGAGTATGATAATATCTAAACTTTAAACAAATGAGGTGATAGTTTGAAGCAGCATAAGTTTTGGGCATGGGCAATGGTGTTCTGTATGGGAATGCTATTTTATACCGGCAAGAAACATAAATAATATTTTTAATGAAAGCAGGAGGAAAAGATATGGATATTTTTAAAGGAAAGAATCTTGGAATATTTGCAGGAGGTCTGTTATTTGGTACGGCTGGCATCAAATTGTTGACCAGCAAGGATGCGAAGAAAGTATATACAAGTTGTACAGCGGCAGTGCTGCGGGCGAAGGACTGTGTTATGAAGACGGCGGAAGCTGTTCAAGAGAATGCAGAGGATATCCTGGCAGAAGCAAAGCAAATTAATGAAGAAAGAGCGGTGGAAGAAGAGGCGGCCGTTCAGGAAGAACTGGATGATTTTGCAGAAGCAGAAGAAAATGGCGGCAAACCGGAGGAATTATAATTGAAATTTATCATTAAGCATGAGATTCCGGGAAGAATCCGTATTCATATAGTACAGAAGCGTATGACTGCAGAAGAAGCGGATACGCTTCTCTATTATCTGAATACGCTGGAATATGTCACGCAGGCAAAGGTTTATGGACGGACGGCCGATGCCTGCGTTTGCTTTGCCGGAGAAAGAGAGCCTTTGATTCGGGCACTACGAAAGTTCCGGTATACGTCTGTGAAAGTTCCGGATACAGTTTTTGCCGGTTCTGGGAGAAAGTTAAATACTACTTATCAGGAGAAGTTAATCAGCAAGGTTGTACTTCATTATGCTGGGAAATTGTTTCTTCCCTGTCCTGTTCGGGCGGTCTGGACGACAGTAAAATCTATCCGGTATCTGAAAGAAGGGTTAAGATGTCTGATAAAGGGAAAACTGGAAGTGTCTGTATTGGATGCGGCGGCAATCGGAGTATCACTTCTGCGAGGCGATATAAATACGGCAAGTTCAGTAATGTTTCTGCTGGGAATCGGAGAAACAATGGAAGAATGGACTCATAAAAAGTCTGTGGGAGACCTTGCGCGTAGTATGTCTCTGAATGTTTCGAAGGTGTGGCTGAAAAAAGACGGGCAGGAAATTCTTATGGATTCCCGTACGATAAAAGAAGGAGACGAAATTGTTGTACATATGGGAAATGTGATTCCCTTTGATGGAACAGTGACAGAAGGAAATGGAATGGTGAATCAGGCATCCCTTACAGGAGAGCCGCTTCCGGTTCACAGAGAAAAGGGCGGATATGTCTATGCCGGAAGTGTTTTGGAAGAAGGCGAGCTTGTCTTTGCGGTGCAGAAAGCATCCGGAGCTTCCCGTTATGAGAAAATTGTGACTATGATTGAGGAATCTGAGAAGTTAAAATCTTCAGTAGAAAGTAAGGCGGAAAGGCTGGCAGACCGTCTGGTTCCGGTTACATTGGCGGGAACGGCGCTGGTTTGGCTTACCACAAGAAATATAACAAAAACTTTAGCCGTTTTGATGGTGGATTTTTCTTGTGCATTGAAGCTTGCTATGCCGATTACGGTGTTATCTGCAATTCGTCAGGCGGGAAATTATGAGGTCACGGTAAAAGGCGGGAAATATCTGGAGGCAGTGGCGGAAGCAGAGACAATTGTATTTGACAAAACGGGAACATTGACGAAAGCAAAACCAACCGTGAAAAAGGTGGTTCCGTTCTGCAAAATGGAAGAAAGAGAACTTCTTCGGCTTGCTGCATGTCTGGAAGAGCATTTTCCGCATTCTATGGCAAAAGCGGTGGTAACGGCGGCAAAACGGAAGGGACTTGATCATGAAGAAATGCATTCGAAAGTAGAATATATTGTGGCCCACGGTATATCTTCTCATGTAGGAGAGAAAAGAGTGATTATCGGAAGTGCGCATTTTGTGTTTGAAGATGAACAATGCCGGATTCGTGAAGAATATCAGGAACAATTTGAAAAACTTCCGGAAGAATTTTCTCATCTCTATCTGGCAGTGGACGGTATGCTGGCGGCTGTAATCTGTATTGAGGATCCGCTGCGGCCGGAAAGCGCAGAAGTGATAAGTGCACTGAAAGCTGCAGGATTCCGGAAAATCGTTATGATGACCGGGGACAGTGAACGTACGGCGGCAGCAGTTGCAGCAAGGGTTGGCGTAGACGAATATTACGCAGAAGTTTTGCCGGAAGACAAGGCAAGATTTATTGAACGGGAAAAGGCTGCCGGAAGAAAAGTCCTTATGATTGGTGATGGCGTGAATGATTCGCCTGCTCTTTCGGCGGCCGATGCAGGGATTGCAATTAGCGATGGTGCGGAGCTTGCCCGAGAGATTGCGGACATTACCATTGCTGCAGAAGATTTATACCAGATTGTACGGTTAAAATATTTGAGCGATGCGCTGATGAAACGGATTCAGACAAATTATCGAAAGATTGTCGGAATTAATACCGCGCTTATTTGCCTTGGAGTGGGCGGTATCATTCAGCCTACAGTTTCAGCAATGCTGCATAACACGTCGACATTGATGATTAGTCTGCAAAGTATGCGGGATTTGCCACTGCCTGAGATGTAAACCGTTTGATTGCCTATGCATTTCCTTATGTCTGGATATTGACAAAAGAAAATTGTGTGCTATAATAAAAACAGTGTTACGGTAACAGTGTTTCTTAATAAGAGGAGGGATTGGTTGAAAAAGCAGGTAGAAGGAATCACAGAGAAAATTCTGTCCGCCGCGGAGACAGAATTTCTTGCTTATGGTTTTATGGATTCCAGCCTGCGTCGAATCTGTGCTGCCAGCGGGGTGAGTACGCATACGGTTTACACACGTTTTGGCGATAAAGCAGGATTGTTTGATGCATTGGTGAAGGAAGCTGCGGATGGACTGATGAAATTGTATCTTGATGCTGTTGATGCACTGGACGGATGCAGCAATTTTCCCGGCGTGGAACATGCGGGGCGCGAAGGTACGGATAAGGTGTTGGAGTATGTTTATCAGCATTTTACGGCATTCCAGTTGATTTTCTGCCATTCAGTGGGGACAGAATATGCGGATTTTCTTAATCGGCTTTCAGAGATTGAGGAAAAAACATATCAGGAGTTGTTTCATCAGCTAAAAGGGAATCTTTCGGAGATGGATGTATTTTTTATTCATGTT
>ERZ1673736.3469-NODE-3469-length-14773-cov-10.434026_pt1 | contig 14773 bp, 9 predicted proteins | sample MGYA00580212_ERZ1673736 | MGnify/ENA primary metagenome ERZ1673736 (study PRJEB41218, sample SAMN15661752) | gut metagenome | host: Homo sapiens | place: Canada: London | collected 2015-08-20/2019-03-30 | study: EMG produced TPA metagenomics assembly of...
GGTGCTGAAGGTGGACAAGACGCTGGTGGACTACTACACCAAGCTGTCGGATTTCCACGCCCAGTTCCGAGCCATAGGCACGAACTACAATCAGGTTGTCAAGGAACTGCGCATCCACTTTTCGGAGAAGAAGGCGATGGCGTTGCTCTACAGGTTGGAGAAGCACACCATCGAACTCGTAAAGCTGAGTCAGAAAATTGTGGAACTGTCCCGGGAACTGGAGGCGAAATGGTCGCAAAAATTGGAGTAGGAAGCCGGTATTGTTTAACGAAAGTTACATGGATAGAATTGTAGCCAATCTTGACGATTAAGATTAATTGAAACGGCAAAAGAATGCATAAATGACATGACGGCTACAACCTACAGAAGTTGTAGCCGCCGTTATCATTGTGTATAGTTTCAGTTAATGTTTTTGGAACGACGTCAATCGGATACTATCTCAACATATACATTCCGAGAAACAGAGGTTTCTACAAATCCAGAGCGTGTTGCCGGTGATTTCGCCATCTGCGCTTGGTTAATCAAACTCGAATGTGCAGAGCAGGCACACCCTTTATTTTCCTGAGAGGTGAACGAAATAAACAACCGCACTGGAGCGAAAGTGCAACTTTGTCGCCATACGCCTTCCTTGCCTTCATTAATCTGATCAGGGTTCAAAAACTCTTTTATAGCTGTGTTACCATGAAACTTGGATGAATGGATATAAAACAGTGTATTATTTCCTTTTTCTTCAGGATATAAAAGGAGCGGCAAGACTTTATTGTCGTTGCCCTCGTTAGGCCAAGATCCTTTTTCTCTACACCAACCGGACGCCTTAAGGTTAAATCCTGAAATATTAACAAAAATACCATTGTTGATTTTGCTAAATCCACGAGCCATTGCCTCGTCATATGTCTTAGGAGCATTAAGCCCTCCTTTTAATTTGTATGCCTCTTTGCCATCTTCCAATATTAAATCACTACTCATTATTTTATTAAATGCATGCCAACCTAAATACCTCCATAAAGATTTCATATCCTCCACTTCCGGGACTTTATAATCTTCTCCAATCACTGATTTCGGAAGAAATTTATCATCCAATATAGCAATCGTGTTATATAACAAATCAACATTCCATGTTTCTTTTTGAGGGTCTGAAGAATTTGTATAAGCCAATGGGTAAACAAATCCTTCATCAAAAGCAATCTTACCTTCGCGGAAATCAGATATCTGATGTCGGGAATCATTAGAATAGTCTACCAATTGTGTCTTGTTATTATCATTCAAATATTTAGTATGGAGTGATTGAGACATCCAAAACTGATTGTAACCGATTTTTACGAGAGGATACCGAGTAACTTCCAGTTTGTTGTCTTTGTTTATGCGTGTATCAATTAGATAGTGGGGCATAGTATAACAAACCTTGTTCCCTTTAATATCTAACGTTGGTTTCGAACCATCTATAGCATCGAAGCTAACATATGGAGAACCGCCATCTGTTGGAATTGCGATATGACCTTGGTTCTTGGCAACTTGATTGCTGACTCTATCCTCATTATCGTTATTACTGCCATATAGTTCAAAATAATAAATTAGATTATGCGTCGGACACCATTTAATGCGGCTGCCATGCATGGTGTAATACTTATTGTCTGATTCATCCTTGTCCCAAAATTCAAAATAATTTTGATTTTTGAACTTTCCGTTAAGGACTTCATTCTTATCCTCGTCAGTGGTGCTGCGCCCATATCCGGTTCCGGCCTTATCATTTATCCAATTATGGCCATGATCTGGAACAAAAAAAGAATGCGACTGCCCGCTGCCATTCAAATCATTTGATTCCTCATCTCTTTCATATGGGTAAGGCCAAGTTGAAACACATGTAAATACACCGTCCAGTTTAGTTCTCACATCATAAATAACCCTCAAAATCTGTCCCTCTTCCAAATTAGGAGAGCCGTCAATATCTAAATTGTAGAACACCCAGGCTTGAGATGACATTGTAGGACCTTTTAATTCATTTCCATTACCTGACAACTTCATTTCACTATATGGATATGTTATCTGGTCAGGTTGCCAATTCATGCTGTTATCTTTGTCGTTATTTCCGGGGTCCACAAGTGTGTTCTGTGGTTGGTAACGGATATATTCACGACACAATAGGCCGACTACATCACCGGTTTCCGGATCAAGCACATCGAGCACCCAACTGTCTTCATCAGTCACATCCGGCTGTGGCTGTCCTTTCTTTATCAGAGTGAAAATATAATTTTTCCCGGGTTCAAGTGTCACGTCTTTCTTTAACTTGAAAACCTTTGGTTGGGAATTTTTGCCTTTCGTCCATAGTCTGATTATGTCTTTCCCTCCTTCCAGTGTACAATTGGCCGGTACAGCCGCCCTGAATTTGTCTGTGCTGGATGTATATTGAACCTGTTTGGCTTTTATATCAGAAAATTCCTGTCCCTCCAATTCCAAAGGATTGGAGTAAGCAAAACTGCCGTCCGGAGCTGTCATTTCCGCAAGATTGGGGGCTGTGAGATTCACACCTCCGGCAAGCAATGGCATGTCTATTATCTCTGCGCCCTTTTCGGCATCATATTCAACACCGTCAATGGAAATGATGATGTTAGCCATGGCATGATCCATCATAATGAGACATTTGTCATCCTCACCGAAAGCTATATCCCATAATAGGTCGCTCTTTATATAATTGTCATGTTCCGTTTGATCGGCATATACTTTATGCGTCAAATTTTTAAGGTCATCAAGTCCCTTGATATCAGGATTGTAAGGATAATAAAAAAGATATTTTGTCAGACCTTTCGAAAGTTTCCTTTTATTGTCCTTTGGGAGAAGCACACGAGCCTTGTAGCCATAATCATTGGGTTCCGAGTTTGACAATTCGGCAACAGTATAGCACACATTTTTCGGTTCACCTTCAAGTGCATTTTGTCCGTCATCGGTCAGGGCGAACGCCCCAATTTCGTCACCATTATCAAACACCGTGTACTCGTCATTGACATGCGTTGTGCGAGTAGCCACCTGATTGCCGATAATGAAATAGGCATCGCGCATCTCATCGGTAATACCATCACCGGGCACAAGCAATTCATCGTCTTTACAACTGACAAGGCCAAGCAATATTGCCGTCAGCATTATGTAAATATATTTTATCTTCATACAGCATTCTTATTATCACATTCTGTCACTTCTCTTTAGTGTTCTCTTCAATCAGCATATTGTCACCTTTAGCCCAGTCGCGAATCTCAATCTTCCAATTATCCTTTTTCAGATAAATGGTGTACAAATGATTGCCTTTCAGCTCCTTGATGGCATTGTCAATCCGTATCTTTTTGTGTTCGTTTTTTCCGTCGATTGTGACATCAAAATGTAGCTCACATTCGAGTTCTGTCTGCGGAGGCAGGAGCAAACGCCAGCGGCGGGTATCTTTATCATTTTGCACGTTTTGCGGATATAAAGGGTCTTGGGTGAGGTTGGTGTACTGTATCGCCTCATGTTTCTGCAGATTCAGGTTTTGCGGATCTTGATATTGACCGAGCGTCTTATGAGGAATCTGCGAAACCGTGCCGTTAGCCATATTAATCGTCACGCCTTGAACAATTCCTTTGTCCAGTTCCTGTTTGGTTTCTGCCTGATAGGGGCTGACGAAATATATTCCGCCGCTGCTGATTGCGGGATCTTCGACCACAAGGTCTATTGCCGCCATCTGCCTGACGAAACTAAGCTCTATTGTTGTTTGCGATTTTGGCTTAGTCCTGTTAATCAATTCCCCTGACTTCGGTTCTGCATGACAGTCTACAAACATGAAATTACTTTTATCCTGTTGCATCTCGTTCGCTTGATTATAATTGACAAAGATTGGAAACACTTGCCAGTCATATTGTGTGCAGGATACGGTCATTTTGGTTCCATCCACATCAATAGTTTTCGGATCTTCAAAGGAAATACTATTGAAGTTATAATAATCAGCTTCTATTAAATTAGCGGCATTATACGAGATACCTGTCGGCAATCCTGTCATCATAACTTTACTGAAACTTTGTGCCAGATGCCAACCGTCCCACATAGTTCCTTTAGGAAGAAAATATCGGCTGTAAGGCTGGCTTACCTCTTGCAATGATGTTTCATTGTCTAATTTGAGAAATGCGTCGATTATATCATGGGCATTAATGAATGGGTGGTAGAATGCAAAACCAAAGTCACCATCCTGTTTTAATTTAATGTAACCGTCATCCTTATTGTCAGCATCAAGCCATTCGACCAAAGTGTTTTTGTCATCTTTTGGGTCAAGAGGACCCATAAAAGATTCTTTTCGTTGCCATGTCCCGTAATCTTTGACCACTTGTTCATGGTTTATCCAAATTTTGTCAAGGATAAGGGCACGGTTGGTACTGTTGTAATGCCATTCGGCAAGACCGGCAAACGTTTTGCTTCTCTCCTGATATTTGTAAATTACACTTCCGATTTTCTCACCTTCGCTGAATTTAGATTGGTACCAGTCTTCGTTATCGTTTGACGAAGCAGCACGTGACACTATATTGCCCAAGCCAAATCTCAAGGCCGATTTTTTAAGAGTAGGATTAATTGGTTCATCTGGTTCCAGAATGGCATCATCAGAGCATGACGAGATGCTGACAGTCGCAAGAAAGACGATCACAGCCATCAACAGGAATTTCGTTCTATTCATACTCAAAGACATATTCTCCTCCTTTCTGCATATCGGCGATAGTTACCTTGAATCTGAGTGCATTCACGTTATCCTTACACTCAATGGTGAAAGTATAGTAATGGTTGCGGATAATATTTAATAAACTGTTGGTGGGCTGTCCGTCATCGTATTTGGCGAAATGTATAGTTCCGCTTTTTTGTGAAGAGCCATTCGATACGGTTACATCCATCGTACACTTATCCGCATCTTTCGCGTTGGACTTTTCCGGAAGATACATGATGAGTGCATCTTTCGGAAGCAACTTTTCAAACTCAGGATTGTCCAAATCCGGTTCCGAGTCAAGCACATGCAGGTTGTTTGCAAGCGACAAGTCCGTTGTCGCTTTATCACTCAACGGGTTCCATGCAGGGAGCGAATAACCTTTGCTATTGGGATTATACACTCTGACGGATGTTATTGTCCAATTATTCTTTTTTGAATCTTCTGCTATTTCAATTCTGACTTTTGCCATCGCGCGGAGCATATATATGTCCTTCAGGCTGTATCGTTCACCGGCTTTTATACCTGTAAAAGCAGTCGTGACAAATCCCCACATAGGTATGCCTCCGGCATTTTCCACATCAGCATTTGTGCCTATGCGTTCAAACGTTAAAGCATTGGCGGCATCAAGCGTCGCAGGAACGGACACTGTGCCGGGCGTATTCAGGAATACCAGCACCTTATAGTCATTACCATTAGGGAATCCTTTTTGAATTTGCTCGTTCACAAATTTCATTTCACCTATGCATTCGTAGCGTTCAGACTGTGATATGGCATCAGCTGTTCCCGGTATTCGGACAGGCAACACATCTTCCACTTTGGCTGCAAGATTACCGGCAGCGTCATAAACGCCTATGCGCATGGTCTTGAAATCAATATAATTGTCCGTGCCGTCACCTTCCAAACGGTCAGGGTCATCTTGGTCTCCCCACTTGTCATCGGCACGTGACGATGCATCATGGTTTTGTGTGCTGCCGCTCTTCAACAACAGTTGGAACGAAACCATATAGCTGTCCGCAGGAATGTCGGGTTCGTCCGCTATGTCGCCGTCATCGTAGATGCACGATGACAGACCGAGGCAAAGCAGTGCCACGGGGAGCAGCGTTCCGATATGTCTTAACCATAGTTTCATCATTCGTTCTCCTCCCTGCGTAATCACAAATTAATGTCTTGCAGCACCACCTTCCACGAGTTGATGAAGATGGTCGTGTTTACCCATTTGTGCCCTTGGTCGAGGAAGAACACGAGGTCGAAGGCATCCTGACGGTCAAGGTATTCCTGATCGCTCATGTCGCGGTTATATTCACCCTTGACCATCAGCAGGAAGTCTATCAGCTTCACCGAGAATATGGTGTTGCCGGTGGCGAGGTTGCGCACGGTCAGGCGGGCGGTGTCTTTATTGTCCTCCACCAGACGCGCCGTTGTGAATTCCGCCATCATGCCGGTATAGGTCGCAGCGGAGCCAAGTCCCGCTCCGTCGCCGGAGTCAGGCGATATGCTTGCGGATATCGGCGTGACAGCCCACGGGCGGTAGGTTATCGTCTCCTCCGGGCGCAGCGAGTTGTCCCACTCCATCATGCCGTTGTCATCGGTGATGGTAACTTCCATATCTTTCATGTCAAGCGGCAGACCTGCGACCTGCTGGAGCACCACCTTGACATAGTTGGTGTTCTTCTTCAATGGGACAGTCACACGGTGTTCTCCTTCGCTTGCCGCGAACTCCACCTCCGCCTTATGACCGTGGTAAAGCCGCGACAGTCTCTCTTTCGACACCGCCTCGCCAGCTTCGCCCCGTTCACGGAGCAGGCGTGCGGTCAGGTCTGTGTGCCCGCTGCGTGAGGGTGTCCCGAACTCAAACGAGTGCTGGTCCTGATCGCCTGCCCATGCAAGCAGTGTGTAACGTCCGGGGGCTACATCCACATCCATCAGATAACCCTCGTGCGTGAGAGGCTCGCCGTCCTCTGTACGTTGCCACACCACATTACCGTCCGCGTCGATAAGGTGGAGTGTCACCGCCTCCACCTCATGCGGAAAGGCATCCGCCCACTTCATGTTATGGTCGTAGCGGAAAGCGACACGGTAGTGGGCGGTGCAGTCGCCCTCGTCGTCGTAGATGGAGCCGTCGCAGGACGCGGCGAGCAGTCCGCACAGCAGCGCGGCGGCCAGTCCTGCCGTCCGTCCCGTTCTTCTGATATTTATGTCCGATAAGTTCATTATCTATATATTTTTCTTTATTTCCTGAGTACGTTTCTTTCACTCGTTCCTCGGCTCCGTCCAGTGTCCCCGGTGGGGCAGGCGTGAGCCTCGGTATATGTTGTGCGGCAAACCGAAGTCTGCCGTCGTTGTTATCTCGTTTGGTGGGAGAGCGTCATCGGTCTGCGGCCTGTGCCGTCAGCCTTTGTCTCCGGGGTCGCGCATCTCTCTTCGCACCGGTGCGCAGGTGCTTCTTTGGGTCTCCTTTCGGAGAGTGTTACTTTCGGATGGGTTTTGAATATCGGAGAAGAGCCTTGCGCTCTCCTCCGATATATGATTAGTCTGAAATTCGTTGCAGTTATTAGAGTGCGACGTTCTGTTTGACAACCTTCCAAGAAAGGATGTTGATCTTGGCACCGAGGTAATATTCCTTGACTTTGTCATCAGGAATGATATCAACGTCAGGATTAAACACACCGATACCGAGGTTCTTGATTTCGGTGATAGTCAACTGATAGACATGATTACGGACGATACCATACGCGCCTACAGGTTGAGTTGCACCTTCAGCAAGAGTGGTTTGATAATTCAGGTGCTCGATGAGTACGGGGAAGTATGCTAAGTAACCACCTTTGGAAGCATCGTATTTAAATCCGACAGCGGTAACTTTTGAGTTTTTAAGAGCGTTGTTTACTAACGTAGGAGTAGCGCCAATATATTTCTCAGTAGCTTCTGTATCCGGATTCTTGACGAGCAAACCAGTCAGGTCTGCATTATCTATCAATTGAAGCATCACACGTGAAGCGTCAGTTATATTCTTATCTCCATCTGTATATGTGTAAGACACGATTTTTACTTTACCGGCAAGGCTCTGACCGTCATATTCTTTTTTGTCTGCATCATATGTGTACACGATTGTTTTACCAACAGCACTTTGCATGATATTTATCATCTCTGTCTGTGGATAGATACCACCGGCGTAATCATATAAATATGGGTCTGTTACGGGTGTGCCATTCTTCTTAACGGTGTATGCGCCCATCACGTATGCAAATGGCTGCACCTTGTAACGATTGGCAGTGAAATTTCCACGTGCGGCAAACGTGTTTTCATCGCAATACACGGCAGCGTCAGTTCCTTTTGCAACCATTTCTTTATATGCCGCGTAATCCAAAGCTGTTTCCGTATAATCATAGTTCGCATCCTTTGCCCAAAAAGAACGGAAATCGGAAGTATTCTGCCAGCCATCCCAAGGTGTTGTGGCATTCCATGATGTTTCCAGATTCTTGATCAGATATGATGACGTGTTGATACCGCCGAGCTGGAATCCTTTTACAGTGAAGTCAAGAGTGTAGTCTCCACGTGTTATTGTAGAGGTTTCCATGTTGGCATCTTCAGTAACAGTAACTTTAGCGGCAAGACGCTCTACGTATATGTCAACATAGTTGTTTTCAGCTGTTGCCGCAGCCGCGGATTCGTAGAATTTGTCAGGCGATACGGGAGTGGCATATCCATCCTTAGCGTTGGCTTCAGTTGAAAGATTCCTGTAATTTGATGTTGTCATGCGGAATTTCTTACTGGTAACAGCATTTTCTCCTTCGCCTGTTGTTATGTCAGCTGTTGCAGTGGCGGTGGCGTCAATATCTGACATATTCGGTTCTGTAGTTTCTTTGTAATTGTCACAGTTGACATAAGTTACCACGTATGCAGGTTTAGTGCCACCTTCTGCCACTTTCAGTACGACCGTAGCATCAACAAACGCCTCAACATTTTGGTCGGTAGTTCCTGCAGTTCCGTTGGCATTAGTTGTAGGATTGTTGATTGTTTCACCATAACCGTAGAAAGAGCCGTCTGCTTTGTAGAACTTGAAGCCGAGCGAATACACTTTCTGTTCTGTTGGGGTACCGTTGACATAGCCTCCGTCTTCTGTGGCACGGGTTCCGTGTCCGCTATTATCGGCCATAGCGATTCTCACCTTGACGAACGCCTGATCTCCGTCAAACGGGTCGCCACCATTGATGATGGAATCATCATTAGAGCATGAGGCGAGCATTGCGCCTGCAAAGAGTGCTCCTAAAATTGCTTTCTTCATTTTTTTAGAAATGATTTAATTAAAAAGTTAATATTAAAGTTATTTGTTCTCTTGTCTCTTGTTGTTCTTTACCGGCTTCGCATCAAGCTCATCGAGTGTGACGCCTGCCTGTGCCAACCCCTTCGCCTTGGCCTTGCCGAGCCACAGGCGGGCGGTGTCAAGATCGCCCTTGCGTATGGCGAGTGCGCCGCGGGCATAGTCGGCTTCGGCGGTGTCTCCTGCCTTGGCGAGGTAACGCTCCGCTGCCGCGAAGTCGTCACGCCGTATGGCGGCGTTGGCGGCATTCAGATTGGCGGTCTCGTCAGATGGGAACATGCGCACGGCGGTATCGAACACATCACTGAACTCATCCGTTCCCGGCTCGTACTCCTGTGCCACGAGGTAGAACTCGTTAAGGCTCAGCTTCTGCGGACGGGTGGCGAGGATGCGCTTTATCTCCTCCACATCGTTGTAGCCGCGGATGTTGTAGGCTATGCGGTAGTCGGTGTGACGCAGCGCCGGGTAGAACGTCTGCAGCATGAAGCGGTATTCCTCCGGATAGGTTGACTTTATCTTCCACTCCTTGTTGTCAGGCTCGCGGTCGCTGTCTATCAGGGCGAGTATCTCCGCCTTGTGCGCGATGTTGCTCTGCTCCACAGCACGGCGCAGACCCGCCCAGTCCTCCGGCTCATGGTCGGTGGCGATGATGCCCGGCTCGAAGCGGTAAAGCTGCTGTATGTAGCTCTTCAGGGCGGCGGTACGCCCTATGGCGAGGTCGCGGTTGTGGCTGTACGGACTCTCCGGCGATGCGTAGCCCTTGAGCCATACCTGTGTGATTGTCACGTCACGGTCGCCACGCACGGAGTCTATCGTTGCCTGTATCTTGCCCAACTCAACCGTATTCCTCCGGTAGTCCGGGTGTATCTCCGTGCGGTTGACGGGGAAGTCTATGAACGCCGACCCTTCGAGGGCGCGGCTCTTGGTCAGCTCTGCCTTGGGGCGCACATACACCAGTTCCGGGAAGAAAGCCACCTTCTCCACCGGCGCGTCGTAGCCACCCAAGCGGGCATACTGCTCGTCGAGCAGGCTGTTGCAGCAGCCGTACTCCTGACGGTCAAGGGCGAGCTTCGCTCCATTCATCCAGTCGGCATAGTCCACATCGGCATGGTATGGCAGCAGGTCAGGCTTCTCGGAAGCCTTGAACGACTTTTCATCCGATCCGGTGAGCATGCTCTCGCCGTTCCTTATATATGTATAGTACCGTCTGCGTCCGTAGATGCCCACCGAGGGGAGGTCGAGCGAGTCCGCACCGTTGACGATGCGGGGCGTGAGCAGCACCGCGCGGTTGGAGGGCACTTTCAGTTCCATGAGGTCAAGTGTCATGTCCACGGTCAGGTACTGTCCGTTGCGTGTCATGCGGAGCCCTTCGACAAGCGCACCGCCCACATTTATGTTCAGAGGCTCTTCCTGAGCCTGCGCGACTCCACAGGTCAGGGATGCCGCCATTGCAAGTATCGCTATTCTTTTCATATCAGTGTGGAGTTTTTTAGAACAGGTAAACAAGGTTTAATGCCGCCTTTGTCGGCCCCACGTAGTGGTGGGGCTTGTCGGTCTCTATCTTCTTGCCGCATCCGGCGCAGCGGAAGCGGTCGTAGCGGGTGTAGGAGTAGCCTATGCCAATCTCCGCCTCGAGGTTCCAGTGCTTGCCGAGAATCCATGCGTAGCCGTAGGTCACGCCGCCGCCCACGAACCAGCCCTGATAGCGGGTGTCCTTGAGTTTGCGTGCGTCGGTGCCAAAGAGGTTCCACTTGCCGTCGAAGCCGCCGATGTTGTACTGTCCGCCGTGGGCTTCCACGCCGAAGAAGTGACCCGAGAAGCGGTCGCACAGCCAGTAGCGTGCCTCCGGCATCGCGTACCAATGCTTCCACCTGCGTTGGTGGGAGAGCGTCCAGCCGTTGAACTCGCCCGTCAGTTCGAGCGTCCACTTGGGGGCGAGACCTACCTCCACACCAAGGTTGGGACTTAACAGACCGTCAGCGACAAGGTTTGTCTTAAGACCCACGTCCTGAGCCAGTGTCCGCTGTGCGGCGAATATTGACATCGCCGCAACTATCAGTATGAATATCTTTCGTTTCATCTATGATTGGTTTATTGTTTCCGTTTTATCATTTATGTTCATCTCCGCGTTCCTTGCCTCCTCTTCCTGCTCCACGAGCCTCCAGTGGTTTTCCCGTTCCTGCGGGCAGTTGCGGAGCACGTAGCCCATGATGCTGTTGTACACTATGCCGTGCCGCCGGGCGATGCTTTTCAGCGGTTCGGCGGTTGTGGCGTACTCCTGTATCGCCGCGCCGTATTTCTCCTCGCTGCTGCGCTTGACGAGTTTCCCGTCTGCCTTGCGTGTCATACCCTGAACCGCCGCCAGTTCCGGCTCATGCTTTTTCAGGTAGTCGCGGAACACTTCCGGGTTGAAGCCGAACTCGGCGGCGACCTCGGCCACATGGCGAGGGTTTACCCTCAGGCTTTCGATTGCCGGAGCGTACTTTTCGGCTACCGATGGTAGTTTACGTTTGGTGCCCAGCAAGTCAGGTTCACTTTCACCGTCCCATTCCAGTCCACGGCGGCGGAGCTTCTCGCCACGGTACCACTGGTGCAGATGCCCCGTGAAACCGCCGATTGTGACTCCGGTCACCGCCACGATGTCCTTGATGGTCATGGAGGTCGTGCGGAACAGTTCCAGAGCCTTGGCGTATTTCTCCACGGTCTCAGGTTTCGGACCGTAGGCTTTGCCGTTTCCTGCCAGCCGCCCGACTTTTCTTGACCCTGCCTTGCGCCGTGCCGCCTTGCGCTTCTCCGCCTTGGCCTCTATCACGTCCTTGTGGTAGTAGCGCAGGTGCTGGCTCAATCCTCCCATGGACACGTTGCACGCTTCGGCCACTTCGGGTATAGAGAGGTCGGTGTCGCGGAACATCGCCACCGCATCCTTGTACGCATCATCGCACCATGGACGCACACCACGGTGGGTGTTGTCGGCGATACCCAGACGCTTGCGCAGTTTCTCACGCATCGGAATCACGTCCGGATAATGGAAACGCAACTGCGAGGCAAGCCCCGTACCTTCCAGTCCGAACAGGCGTCCTATCTGCGAGAGGTTGTATTCAATGTAGGCGAGGTCGGAACAGGCCGCAATAGCGTCCTTGTATTTGCGGTAGGTGACGGGCGACTGGCCGCGCGGCGGTTTCACTTTCAGTGTCTGTAAATCGCCGTCATCATCCGACAACCCGTAACGCTTGAACAGCAGGTCGCGGTGGTATCGACCGATATGGGCACTCAGTCCCGCTTCGGTGACATGGCAGAGTTTGGCGATGCGTCGTATGGACAGGTCGGAGCAGGCATACATCTCCACCGCCGCGGCGTATTTGCGTTTCGCCACAGAGTTCCGTTCCCCGGTTGGAAGCGAGTTTATCGCAGGCAATTCCTGTACAGGAGCGGATTCAGCATAAGTATGTATCTGCTGTTCCACCATCGCCTTATGAACTTAAATCAGTTTACTGTCCTTCTTGTCTATAATTACACTGTCTTAATTATACATATCAAATTATCCCACGGCGGTTGCCCCCGCAGGCGGGATACTCCGGCACGAGCAAAACAGGCCGTTCCGGTATCCGTTTCCGATACTTCTCTATGCAAGAGTGGTAGCCTTAATCCGAAAGAGTATTATATGCTTGAAAAACAGGAATGTGAAAGATTGCCGTGAATACCAGACGCTCAACAAATGTTGAGTAAAAGCACTTTTTTATGTCACTCAAAGAAAATTTTTCATGGATTATAGGGTCGGATTTCGTCATTTTTTGTAATTTTGCATTCGCTTATACCACTCTTGCATAGAGTGGTAGCCGTTCGCTCAACATCCCCTCAGAGTCCGTCTATCCGACAGTTATTCCACCGCTTTCAGAATAATCCGGTTCGCCTTGTCCACGACTGCTGCATCCAGCGATGCAAGGTAAATCCGCGTGGTGTTCTCGCTGTCATGCCCCATGCCCTCGCTGATGACCGAAAGCGGGATGTTCTTGCTCCGGGCGATACTCGCCCAAGCGTGCCTTGCCACGTACATTGTCAACGGCACGGACAGTTTCAGACGCTTCGAGATAAGTTTCAGCTTGTTGTTTATCAGATGGCTCGCGTTGCGGTATTGTCTGCGGGCTTCGTGCGGTTCCCTTATCAATGGCAGGAGATATTCCGAATCCTCCTTATCGTATCTTTCCGCTATCTCTGCCATGCACTTTTCCCAATGGATGGAAAGGAGTTGTCCCGTCTTTCTCCGGCGGTAGGAAAGGATACCGTTCTGCACATCCTTCTTTTTGAGGTAAGCCATATCCACGAATGACATTCCACGGGTGTAGAATGAGAAAAGGAACATATCCCTCGCCAACTCCTCAATCGGATAGAGCGACAGGTCGAGTGCCTTCATCCGTTTGATTACCGAAAGCGGCACGGCACGCTTCACTGTCTTGTCTATGCCGGTATATACCTCCCGGAATGGGTCACGCTGCGGGGTCAACCCTTTCTTGACGGCACGGTTGTAAACCGCACGCAGGTTGCGCATGTAGAAGGACGAGGTATTGCGGCTTACTCCTTCTTCTTTCGCCCATGCCTCGTAAGCTCCGGCAACATCCGCATCGAGGGCTGAAAGTGGCATGTCCATTCCCTCCCGGAAACGGACAAAGCTGTTCAATGATGTGGAGTACGCTTCGGCTATCCCATGCCTGCCGAGTTTCTTCATGCGTGCGATTTCTGAACGCACGAAAGAGATGAACGTGGCGGTTCCGTTGTCAGGTTGCAGGAAAGCGGTCACCACATCATCAGAGGTGAAGATTGCTCCTTTCTGTTCCAATGAAGCGATTATACCCTCCAGTTTCGCCGTGTCCTCCGCTACCTTTCTTTTCAATGACGCAAGACGGACTGCCCGTTTGGGATTTGTAGCCGGAGGTTCGCTATAAAACTGCTCCCACTCGGAGAACATGACACGGTAGCCTGTCTTGATCTGCCGGGCTACACGGTTGTGGATAATCTGGTAATAGATTGTTCCCTCTCCTGCATTTGCGGACGAGGGACGGAATTTGATTTTAATTGTCGCCATAAAAATTTGTTTTATTGGGTTATGCATATACACCATGTAAAATAGGTGTATAATAAGCGGCGACAACAATTGTTCTGAAAATGTTGATGCGGACAGAAACATCCGTTAGTTTGAGATAACGGAAATAAAAGAGTGTTTCAAACTTGACGTGACGAAGCCGACATCATTCGTCAATGCTTTTCCTTGTACAATGATGCGGAGAATGAGGCACAGATATTATTTGTGTTGAAACAGAAAACGTCAATTGGGGTATCAGCACCGAATTTATCGAAAAAAGCGGGGCGGCACGATATGGGGAACTGGAAGAATATGGATTGAAATCTAAATATCGGCAACCGTATCCGAAAATATATTGAATTTAACTGTGTGCAAAGATGTGTTTTTCAAAAAATAATATTACCTTTGCATTCAGAAGAAGCGTTCTTTTGAACTACTGCAAAACGAGGTGAAATATAGAATTTCGCTGGTTTCTAAATCGTTACCTATTAAGCTGAAATATTTTGTAACGTACTGTGTTATAGCGAGAAAGAAAAAGTGCTATGACTTGAAACATGGAAGGTGACTTCCTTGTTTATCCCGCAAACCGTGGCAATCTTTTTCAGGTGGTCGTTACAAGTGCCGTTGCTTGGCATGGGAAACACGAAATCATCCTTCGCAAGCCCTT
>ERZ1673736.3477-NODE-3477-length-14750-cov-4.845390_pt1 | contig 14750 bp, 15 predicted proteins | sample MGYA00580212_ERZ1673736 | MGnify/ENA primary metagenome ERZ1673736 (study PRJEB41218, sample SAMN15661752) | gut metagenome | host: Homo sapiens | place: Canada: London | collected 2015-08-20/2019-03-30 | study: EMG produced TPA metagenomics assembly of...
GTATGCGGCGAAATAAGCTGCGAAGCAGCTAATTCGAGCTGTTATGGCTGAACTGATAGATGCTATGTTCAGCCATGCATAAAGTCACAAAAATCTAGCTTCACTCAAATCACAATCTATTATGCACCTGCATGTTTTGTTTTGTCAATATGATAAGTCGGCACAATCTCTGCCACAATCTCTTTCATATGCCCGTCCTCGTGACGGCTTGCTTCATCCAGTTCATGAAGCTTCTCTTTGAACCATTCGTCGTCCATATCGATGGGCTTTCCGATATGGATCAGTTCATTTTCTGTTTCCTGAAGCCCTTCTTCATCCATCAGAAGTTCTTCAAAAAGCTTTTCGCCCGGTCTGAGTCCGGTATATTCTACCATAATATCTACATCTGGCTTGTATCCTGACAGACGGATCAGATTTCTCGCCATATCGTCGATTTTAACCGGATCCCCCATATCCAGTACGAAGATTTCTCCGCCTTTGGCATAATAGGAAGCCTGCAGTACCAGAGATACTGCTTCCGGTATGGTCATAAAATAACGAATGATGTTCTTATCTGTTACCGTGACCGGTCCGCCTTCGGCTATCTGTTTTTTGAAAAGTGGTATTACGCTTCCATTACTTCCCAGTACATTTCCAAAACGCACTGCCACAAAATCGGTATTCGAACTCTCCCGGTTCATCATCTGTACCACCATCTCGCAGAGACGCTTGGACGCCCCCATGATGTTGGTCGGATTCACCGCTTTGTCTGTGGAAATCAGCACGAACTTCTTAACGCCATACTTGGTGGCTGCTTTTGCGGTCTTGTAGGTTCCGATAACATTATTTTTAATCGCCTCGTTGGGGCTGTCCTCCATGAGCGGCACGTGTTTATGCGCTGCTGCATGGAAAATAATGTCCGGACGGTATTTTTCAATGACCCAGTTGATACGGTTCGTATTCCGCACGGAACCGATCAGCGCCTTTAGATTCAGATTCGGATAAGTTCTTTTTAACTCCTGCTGAATCTCATAGGCATTGTTTTCATAGATTTCAAAGATTATCAACTGCTTTGGTTCTGCATGGGCAATCTGACGGCACAACTCGCTTCCGATGGAACCGCCGCCACCGGTAACCATAACCGTTTTCCCTTTGATTGCCGCAAATATCTCTTCGTTGTTGACCTTCACCTGTGCCCTTCCCAATAGGTCGGTGATTTCAACATTACGAAGCTTGCTCACATTTACCTCGCCATTTACAATCTGGTACACTGCCGGAACTGTCTGCATACGGCATTTTGTTTCCTTGCAAATGTTAAGAATATCTTTTCTGTTCTTTCCGGTTGTAGCCGGAATCGCATAGATAATACGGTCAATATCGTATTTTGCCGCCATCTCGATAATGTCATAACGGTCTCCTACGATTGGAATTCCTTCCAGTTGTTTTCCAATCTTGCTCGGATTGTCATCAATAATACAACAAACCTTTACGTTCATTTTATCGGAGTTAATCAGTTCCTTTATCAGTGTCTGTCCTACGGCGCCCGCTCCGATAATCATGACATGCTCCCGCTCTTTCACGTTGAATACCTGGCTGTTCCGCTTGGAATAAGCCCGCAGTATCCGGTAAGAGAAACGAATTCCTGTTGTCGCGCAGACGGACAATACGTATCCGATGCAATAATAGGATCTGGGCATTTTCAGATCCATAAAGAGAATGCCCGCCGCATATACCGGTATCAAAGTAATATATGCCGTCAGAATCATCCTGACCTCCGCCACACTTGCCAGCCTCCATACACTATGATACAGCCTGAAGGCATAAAATACGACAACTGTCGCAATGACCCAGAATGGCATGGACCATATATAGCCTTGTATATATTCTTCCGGTATCCGTGAAAATAAAAAATCAAATCTTATCAGCAGTGCTGCCAGATAAACCGCCAGTGTAATTAATATGTCCATAAACGCAAGAAGCATGGCTTTGTGTATCCAGAGCATCTCTGTCTTCCGCTCTCTCATCTTCATAATTAACTTCCCGTTCTCTTTCCTTTTTATAAAGTTTATTATCTACTCGGCAGGATATGATTTTCTTCTTAACAAATAAATCCCCAGCCCTACAAACATCATAATAATCGCCGCAATAATCGCCTTGTGCGGATCAATCACCGGCACATTTTCCCCTACTACTTCACTTACCACGGCATCTTTGCTATAATAAAGCATTCCAATAGAAGCCACTACCACCAACACAGCGGCTGCAATCGACTTCCATTCTTTTTTTATGTACTCCATCGCAAATTTCCTTTTCTCTTACTGTTTTCTAACTGCATCCCTTTCACAGGAGCCTTTACTATTTTACACAAATCCATTCATTTTTACAAGGGATTATCTTTTCTCCGACAGCGTATTTACACTTTTTGTTACTTTTTGCGGTTTTTTCGTCAATATACAATCGTTTTTTGCCGAAAACATACATCAAAAAATCGACTATAGCGCAAAAAATTTATTTGTGCTAAAATTCTTAATGGAAATTATGGAAAAAAGAGGTTAAGACTATGACAAAAGAAAAGATATATCGAGGTTTCTTTTACGCTGCGGGGCTTTTAATCCTGGCGCTTGGCATTACATTAAATACCAAAACAGGGCTGGGAGTTTCGCCCATTATATCTGTCGCATTCTGCGTTTCGGATATATGGAATCTGAATTTTGGAAATATAACACTGGCGCTTTATACGCTTTTTATTGTAGTGGAGATGCTTCTGCATGTCTCTCACCATACCGGCAGCTTGAAAGCTCTTCTTTTAAAGGATATCCTTCAGCTTCCTCTGAGCTTAGTTTTTACCAGATTTCTAAATATATTCGGCGCTCTGATTCCCGATTTGCAGACTGCATATGCGGGAAGTTTTGCCGGGAGCTTCGCCGGACGGCTGTTTTTCCTGATAATTGCAATTATATTAACCGGAATTGGGGCTGCCATGTCTCTAAACATGCGCATCATTCCCAATCCCGGCGATGGAATTGTACAGGCCCTCTCCGACTGTTTTGGAAAGAGTGTGGGCTTCACAAAAAATTGTTTTGACCTTCTATGCATTTCTGTCACCATCATACTGGGGCTTGCCCTCTCCGGCCATCTGGTGGGAATCGGCGTCGGAACGGTTCTTGCAGTCATCGGCGTCGGACGGTCTATCGCTGTATTTAATCATTTTACATTTGATAAAATGAATGCACTGGCTGGAATTTAACAAGACGTATCTTCATCTGAGATCGTCTTTCGTCCCAGCCTGACTTCTTCCATTTCTTCTGCCATGTCTTTATCCATATGGTCAAAAAGATAATTTTTCCTGCTCTCCCTGTGATTCTCAGCTTCTTCGTGAATCTGACGCCGCACGATTTCTACCTCTTCCCGGAACTCCCTTGCGGATATCAGTCTTCCGCCCTGTCCCAGTGTAACCACCTGCTCCACGCCGTCGGATGTAGCCACCGTTACATTGTACTTTCGCCCGATCTGATGAACCACCTTCTCGATGTACTGATCCGCCGTTTCTGCTTCTTTGGTGTATACTACATGGATATTGTGGTATTTCTGGATTTCCATCGTATACCCTTCCACCCGATAAGCATCAAACACCAGGATTACCGCACACTTCTTAAAGCCCTGGTAATTGCACAGGACATCCATCAGCTTATTCCTCGCCGCTTCAATATTATCTTTGGCAAGTTCTTTCAAATCATCCCATGCAAATATGATGTTGTAACCATCTACCAACAGGTATTCCTGGATTGTTTCTTCTTTTTTTCCGGATTTTTCTGTTCTGTCCTGATTTACAGTTTTCGAAGAACCTGCCGTCCGGCGTTCGATTTTCCCATAAGTCCGGATAAATATCTCTTCCAGTTCTTTGTCTTCTTGTGCATTCCAGGATATTCTTCTCCCTGCTGCCCCCGCAGCTCCTGCCGTGCTCCGAGCCATACTCTGAGTTTCGTCCTGTTCCACATTCTGCAACCCATTGTGCGCTGCCGCTGCTTCTGCTTCCCGTTTCTTCAACTGGCTCTCTATATGCATGTAATCCGGCACCTGATCCCAGGGTACGTTGAATCCGGCGCCATGGGCACAGAACACAGAGCCTGTCGGATTTGCCAAATCCCTTTCTGCATCGTATCCACTGGCTTCTATGATTTCCTCTGCATTATGACAGGGCTTGTATCCCCTGAAAATACAGGCGAGTCTTCCCTGTCCTTTGGTATAACCGGTAACTTCCATCTGATATCCCTGCATTTCCGCCACCGGAGCGCTCCCGGTTATCACCGCCATCTCTCCCACCGTCTCCGGCGGATGAAATTCTCCTGACATCCGCTGTATATCCGTAAGCGCGCGCCCTACCGTTTCCGCCGGGATTTCCAGACGAAATTCATAATATGGTTCCAACAGGATGCTTTCTGCCTGCATCAGCCCCTGGCGCACCGCCCGATAAGTCGCCTGCCGGAAGTCCCCGCCTTCTGTGTGTTTCAAATGAGCCCGTCCTGCTGCCAGCGTGATTTTCACATCAGTAAGCTCTGCGCCAATAAGCACGCCCCTGTGGCTCTTCTCTGCCAAATGGGTGAGTATCAGCCGCTGCCAGTTCTTATCCAACATGTCCTCACTGCAATCAGAAGCAAGTACCATTCCGCTTCCCGGATCGCCCGGCTCCATAACCAGATGTACTTCTGCATAATGGCGCAGCGGCTCAAAATGCCCCACTCCTTCTACTGTTGTTCCTATTGTTTCCTTGTATACAATGTTCCCCGTACCAAAAGTCACTTCCACGCCGAACCGCTCTTTGATGATGTCCTGCAGAATCTCCGTCTGCACTTCCCCCATCAGCTGCACATGAATCTCCCCCAGTTCTTCATTCCACGTGGTCCGAAGCATAGGGTCTTCTTCTTCCAGCTGGCGCAGATTCTGCAGCATATTATGGATATCGCACCCTTCAGGCAGCCGAACCTGATAATTCAGCACCGGCTCTAACACCGGCTCTTCTGACGCACATACAATCCCCAATCCTTCTCCCGGATAAGTAGCATTCAGACCTGTGGCCGCACAGACCATTCCCTTATGAGCTTCCTGGACAAGCTCATATTTCTCGCCGGAATAGACGCGGATCTGATTTACTTTTTCCTCCCAGGCCTCTCCGTCTTTCCCTCTGCCGCTTAAGATATCCTTCACCTTCAAGGTTCCACTCACAATCTTCATATAAGTCAGCCTGCTGCCTTGTCCGTCCCTAGAAATTTTGTAAACCTTTGCGCCGAATTTATCCCCTTCTTCCACCGCATTCCACTTAAGAAATCCTTCTCCTGTATATTTCTCCAGGCCATCCAAAAACTCCTGCACTCCCTGTACTTTTAATGCGGAGCCGAAATAGCACGGGAAGACCTTGCGTTCTGCTATCATCCGAATAATGGTTTGATCCGCGAGCCGTCCTTCTTCCAGATATTCTTCCAGCGCAGCCTCCTCACATACGGCAACATTTTCCCAGGAAGTATCTTCCTGCTCTTCTCCATTAAATCTCACACAGTTATCACTCAGACGTTTCTTCAATTCCTCCAGAATTTTCTCTTCATCTGCCCCCGCCTGATCCATCTTGTTGACAAATAGAAAAGTGGGAATCTGGTAACGCTTCAGCAGATTCCAAAGCGTCCGGGTGTGCCCCTGCACGCCATCCGCTCCACTGACCACCAGAACCGCGCAGTCCAGAACCTGCAGCGTCCGCTCCATCTCTGCCGAAAAATCCACGTGGCCCGGCGTGTCAAGAAGTGTAAACCGTGTATTCCCCAGGTCAAATACCGCCTGCTTGGAAAAGATGGTGATTCCTCTGCTTCTCTCTAATTCAAAATTGTCAAGAAAGGCATCTCCATGATCCACCCTTCCTAATTTTCTTATACTGCCGCACAGATATAAAATGCTCTCGGATAACGTCGTTTTCCCCGAATCCACATGGGCGAGGATGCCCAGGCAGATATTCTTTTTTGTTTGGTTTGTCTCTTTATTTTCTGAGGGATTTCCCATAGAAAATACCCCTTTCTATACTATAATGATAACTTAATTATCATAGCACAGAAAGAGGCGTTCGTCGATAAAGCATTTTTATGCAATTACTTTAGTCTGCATTTGCGTCCTTTTTGCTGAAATCAATCACAAGGTATCGGGGAACATTATTTTTTCAAAAAATAAGCAGATTTCGGAATTTTTTACATCCAAGCATAAAAACAGCCGACTGATTCCCGTTTTGAAACCAATCGGCTATGTAAAATCTGTATTTTATTTTTCTTCTGACAGGCGCTGTGCCTCCCGTTCAAATACATGGGAAATATCATATAATTCAGGTACATCTGAAATCGTACAGACGCTTACACAGTAATTCAGCCACAGAAATTCTTTGGTCATCTGATAAATTACAGCCATTGCCCTTGCCTCTGTCATAATCTCAACAGAATGATAACCAGATTCTTGTATATGCTCAAAACCATTCCGCTCGAAGTATGCCCGCACATCGTAATAGGCATTATGCCAATCCCCTTTGGGGTAATGCTCCTTTAAAGCCTCGGTATCCAAGTCGAAATTGATACCTTTCCTCTGTGTGCTGTCCATCCGTTTAATTCCTCATAAATTCGGTAATCAGGTTTTCCTTTTCATTCCCGTTATACCAGAAGCACTCCTGCAAATGCTTTGAAATCCCCACCGCATTTTTCAGCGCAAAGATTGCCGCCCAGAATCTTCCATAATCCTGCTTGCGTCCCCGGTCAAGATATACCCTCATTCCCGGCTCCCTTCCCGCACAATCCAAATCCTCTTCCTCAAAAATCCGGTCTGTCTGCTCACAGATTCTATCCATATCATCCGGCGTCAGGTTATTAGGATTAAATTTAATCTCTACTTTATACATGACTTTCATCCTTTCAAACAATGAGATGTAGCGTCTGTTCCTTTTTTATTATCTCCATTCTAACACAGAGATCCTCAAATGTCATTTTCTTTTTTACCCATCTGCTGTCTGCAAGCTGTTTTCCTGCCACATTTGTTTATCTTCATCGTTTACAAAAATGGTACCATATATACTGGAATATAATGAATACCGTTTTCCCACTTATAGTCTTTTGTATGAACAACATATTTTTCTTTTATACGACTACTGAATTTATCAGTAAATACATCCAGTGATCGATGACTTCTATAATTACCGGATTTTACTTCGATTGGACAGATTTTATCCCAAATCCCCGTTCGTGTAAACATTATTTTTACCCAAATCCCCATTTAAAAGTTGACCCATAACCCGTTCAAAAAGGAAGAGACATTCCGCGAAAGAATTCGGTGCTTAAAAAGTCCGAATTCTGTAGGAATGTCTCTTCCCTGCACGTCAGGGGGTAAAAATCGGTATTAACCGACAATCCCTTTAAATATAATACATATCCTGATTATATAGTTTGCTATCCTGATAGTTCTTCTGAAGATCTTCCAGCGTAACATTTTTTAACACCTGTTCCATCTGCGTGTTAAGCCGGTCAATAATCAGCTCCTGAATACTAAGCGCAATCCCACGTCCATGAATATCTTCGGGAATCTCTTCCTTTTCTATCCGATAGCTCCCGTCCAGCGCCTCAAGAATTTCCGAAACAGTAAGTTCTCCCGGAACAACATTCAGCCGGTATCCTCCCTGGGCACCTTTACTCCCCTTGACAATACCTGCCCTTCGCAGGCTCGCAAACACCTGCTCCAGATACTGAGAAGAAATGCCGTTTCGCTCTGCGATATTTCCCAGAACCATATATTCATTTTCCGAATTTGCCGCCAAATCAATTAAAGCTCTGATGCCATATCTGCATTTCTTTGAGATTTTCATACCTATATCTTACTCCTGTACTGCCTTGAATGCTTCTTCAAGATCCTGAATAATATCATCAATATTTTCTGTTCCGATAGACAGACGGATGGTATTTGGACGAATTCCCTGATCTAAAAGTTCTTCTTCCGTGCACTGGCTATGGGTAGTGGTAGCCGGGTGGATTACCAGCGATTTCACATCCGCCACATTTGCCAGAAGAGAGAACAGCTCCAGATTGTCAATAAAATCCTTCGCTTTCTGGGCGTCACCTTTAATTTCAAAGGTAAAAATAGAACCGCCGCCCTTCGGGAAATATTTTTTATACAGCGCTTTCTGACTCTCGTCCTCCGTTACTGATGGATGATGTACTGCCTCTACCTGCGGATGGTTTTTCAGATACTCCACCACTTTCAGGGCATTTTCCACATGCCGTTCTACTCTGAGAGACAGTGTTTCCAGCCCCTGCAGGAAGAAAAATGCATGAAACGGTGAAAGAGTTGCGCCTGTGTCCCTGAGAAGAATCGCACGAATCTTCGTAACAAATGCCGCCGCGCCTACTGCCTTTGTAAAGCTTACACCATGATAACTGGGATTCGGATCTGTCAGCGATGCAAATTTCCCGGATGCCTCCCAGTCAAATTTTCCGCTGTCTATAATGACGCCGCCAATCGTCGTTCCGTGTCCGCCGATGAATTTGGTCGCTGAGTGTACCACAATGTCAGCACCATACTCGATGGGACGCACCAGATACGGCGTCGCAAAGGTATTATCTACAACCAGCGGAATTTTATGCTTATGTGCAAGATTTGCCACTGCCTCAATGTCTACCACATCGGAATTCGGATTGCCCAATGTCTCTATAAAAATGGCTTTTGTATTATCCTGAATCGCCGCCTCAACCTGGTCATAATTAAAAATGTCTACAAATGTAGTCTGAATACCATATTGGGGAAGGGTGTGTGCCAGCAAATTATAGGAACCGCCATAAATATTTTTCGCGGATACAATATGATCGCCGTTCTGAGCCAGATTTTCAATGGTATAAGAAATTGCCGCTGCCCCGGACGCCACTGCAAGAGCCGCGACGCCGCTCTCCAGGGCTGCAATTCTCTTTTCAAATACATCCTCCGTCGGATTGGTGAGCCGTCCGTAAATATTACCGGCATCCGCCAGTCCGAAACGTGCCGCCGCATGGTCGCTATTGCGGAACACATAGGATGACGTCTGATAAATCGGAACCGCTCTCGCATCTGTCACCGGATCCGGCGTTTCCTGTCCTACATGCAACTGTAATGTTTCGAATTTAAATTTTCTATTTTCTCTTGCAATTTTTTCTCCCATAACGTAAACTCCTTATTCTTTCTACTGTGCTGTCAACTTGTTGCTCTAAAACTATTACTTTTATTCCCTTCGGACACATTCCCTATAGATGGCCGCTTACTCCGTAAAAAGCGGGGTGGAATAATATCTGTCCCCGGTATCCGGAAGTAACGCCACAATCGTTTTTCCTTTATTCTCAGGCCGTTTCGCCAGCTCAATCGCCGCATACAGAGCAGCTCCCGAAGAAATTCCTGTCAGTACGCCCTCTTTCCTTGCAAGGATTTTTCCTGTTGCAAATGCATCCTCATTCTCCACTTTGATGATTTCATCGTAAATCTTCGTATTCAATACCTCCGGCACGAATCCCGCTCCAATGCCCTGAATCTTGTGGGGACCTCCTTTTCCTTCTGACAAAACCGGAGAATCAGCAGGCTCTACTGCCACGATTTTTACGTCTGGCTTCTGGGACTTCAAATACTCACCGACCCCGGTCAGTGTTCCTCCGGTTCCTACTCCCGCTACAAAAATATCAATCTTTCCATCCGTATCTTTCCAAATCTCCGGACCAGTTGTATTCCTGTGGACTGCTGGGTTCGCCGGGTTCACAAACTGTCCCGGAATAAAACTTCCCGGAATCTCCTGCGCCAACTCTTCTGCCCTGGCAATGGCGCCCTTCATTCCTTTTGCTCCCTCTGTCAGAACTAACTCCGCCCCATATGCTTTCAGGATATTTCTTCTCTCCACGCTCATAGTCTCCGGCATTGTGAGAATAATACGATATCCCTTTGCTGCTGCAATCGCCGCAAGCCCGATTCCGGTATTACCTGACGTCGGCTCAATGATAACAGAACCTTCTTTTAGGATTCCCTTTTCCTCTGCATCATCAATCATCGCCTTTGCAATTCTGTCCTTCACGCTTCCCGCCGGATTAAAATACTCCAGCTTCACAAGCAGAGTTGCCTCCAAATCGTATTCCTTCTCCACATTCGTTATCTCCACCAGAGGTGTGTTTCCAATTAAACCAAGTGTTCCTCTATAAATAGCAGCCATTCCGTTCTCCTTTCCTACCATTTCGATATGTTTTGTATGAATATAATCGCATTATATCCCTACTTTTCCTATCTGTCAATAGGGAATTTTAATTTTTCTTTTCAATCAAGTCAGCCAATGTAACACCGTCCACATACTCGTCTATCAGTTTTCCCAATCCTTCCCAGAAAGAAAGAGTCGTGCAATACTCTTTCCTGGGGCACTGATTCGGATGTTCTTCAATACAGGGAATCGGCGCCAGACTGCCTTCTGTCGTGCGCAAAATCTCCCCCACCGTATATTCCCGGGGCTTCCGCGCCAACATATAACCTCCGTTATTTCCTCTGTAACTCCTCACATAGCCCGCCCTCGTAAGCAGGGGCATGATCTGCTCCATGTATTTCAGTGTAATCGACTGCCTCTCAGCAATATCCTTCAGCCGAATATATTCCCCATTATCATGAATCGCCAGATCTGCCATGATTCTAAGGGCGTACCTGCCTTTCGTAGAAAATTTCATACCTTTTCCCTTTCATACTACAATAACTTATTTGGATGCGTCTTTTGACCTTAACATCTTTTGCCTGTTAAAACAGTATAGCACAGTTCCTTTGACTTTTTCTACTTTTTTATCCATATGGGTTTTCATACACCGGGATTTTTGTTTACTCGACATAAAGCGCATTTTATGCGCCATCAGTTCATATATTAAACGAAACGATTATCAGGATCTTTCTATGGATATTTATGTTGTATCTCTCGGAGATAATATTGACCGCATCGCCGCTGATTATGGCGTGTCTGCCGATTCCATCATTTACAACAATCAACTGGTGTACCCTTATGAACTTGTTGTTGGCCAGGCGCTCCTGATTTTATTCCCCGATGAAGAAGACTTTTCTTCCAAACCACAGATTCGAGCCGGTGGCTACGCTTACACCTACATCAGCCCCTGGGTTCTTGAACAGACGCTGCCCTTCCTGACAGAGCTTTTCATCTTCTCCTACGGATTTACCTCTGAGGGCGAGCTTCTATCCCCTCCTCTGGACGACTACTGGATGATTCAAAGCTCCCTGTCCCAGAATGTCCGTCCCATCCTCACGCTGACGCCACTGGATGCTTCCGGCCAGTTCAACAACAACCTGATTACTTCCGTTATAAATAACGCTTCCTACAAACAGAATTTAATCAGCCAGCTTCTAAGTACGATACAGGCCAAAAACTTTTCCGGGGTGGATGTGGATTTTGAATATATCAAGGCGGAGGACCGGGATGCATTTACCGCATTCGTAAATGACCTGGCGGAAACGCTGCGTCCTTACGGCTATACCACCTCCGTGGCGCTCGCCCCCAAAACCTCTGCCAATCAGCCGGGCCTTCTCTATGAAGGAAAGGATTATGCCGCACTGGGTGCAGCGGCAGATTCTGTTCTTCTTATGACCTATGAGTGGGGATACAAATATGGTCCCAACATGGCAGTGGCACCTTTAAATATGGTACGGAGGGTCGTAGAATACGCGGTTACAGAGATTCCACCTGAAAAGATTCATCTGGGCATTCCCAACTATGGTTATGACTGGCCGCTGCCCTTTGAGCGGGGCGTCACTGTGGCAGCCACCATCGGCAATGTAGAAGCCGTGCGCATTGCGGTAAATCATAACGCCGTCATTCAATTCGACGAGACTGCCATGTCCCCTTATTTTCGTTACATAAATAATGGAATGGAACACGAAGTATGGTTTGAAGATGTAAGAAGTGTACTGGCAAAATTTAATCTTATAAAAGAATATGGGCTCTCCGGCGCCGACTACTGGCAGATCATGCGCTGGTGGAGAGCCAACTGGCTTTTATTAAATGAACAATTTTAACTCTTTCCAGGCAGCCAAAAGTCTATCCATCTGAAACGCCGCATTCGCCGGACTGGTGGAAGGGAGCTTCACAATCTCCCTTCCTGTCATCTCATAACTGTATTTCATATACAACTGCCATGCCTTACCCCCGTTTGCGTAAATGCGCCGAATCGGCGCTTCCTCAAGAATTCTTGTAAGATCGGCCGCCACTACATTTTTAATGGAGCTGTCACTGGAACCGATAATATCGCACTCTGCAATCACGTCCCACACGGCGATATGGTACTGCAACAGAAATTCTTTTTTCTCTGAAATCGTCTCCGGCATCTTCTCCAAACCGCAAAGATTCCCCAGAACCTTCCAGAAGCGGTTCTGGGGATGCCCGTAATAAAATTGCTGTTCCCTGGACTTAACTGACGGCAACGTCCCAAGAATCAAAATGCGGGAACTGCTGTCGTAAACAGGTTCAAATTCGTGTCTGATATGTTGATATTTTCCGTTCATATTATCTCTAAAACTCTTTCTTCTTCACAACCGCAATACTAATCTTCATTGAAGCCAGCAACAAAACAACAGCCACAGCAGCCACACTCAGAATAAGCACTCTCACACTTACAGTCTGCAGATGGGCAAATCCCTTTACCAGGTCAATGTGTAAGACTGTCTCTGCCCCTTTTACAATAATGGCGGCAAGCCCCACAGCCAATCCGCTCGCTCCGATAAGTGCAATACGTCCCTTCTCTCCACCGAATTTAAGCTGAATCGGAAGCATAACGGCCTGCATCATCAGCATAACAGGCAGAATGAACAGCGCAATCACCACTAAATCCCCGGCAGGCATGATTTTTCTGATTATCACAGCTCCCATTGCCAGGACAGTTGCGAAAATCCAGGCTCCTCCTCCCAGAAGCAGCGCAAGGCAGTATTTTTCAACGACATAGCCGGAACGGCTGACAGGCAGTGAGAATAAAAACGCATTACCATTGTCAAATTCATCATAACTGATGGTACTTAGGGTAAACATAGATACCACAAAGGTCAAAAATCCTAATGGAAATGCTATGTCATCCGTAAATACCGTCATAACGACAGCAATCACGACTATCATGGCGAAGAAATTTTTCTGCATCATCATCAGTTTAAAATCTTTAATCAAAAGTCCTTTCACTCTTCATTCCCCCTTACCATCAAGCTGATTACTTCGTCAACCGTTCCTTTTTCAATCGCAATCTTCGGGAAATTTTCTATATAAAACTGCTTCTGATTTGTCAGGCAGCTATACCCGTATGTTTCTTTTTTCACACGAAGGATGTACTGTTTATCCAATTTCTCATACTGTTCTTCATCCACCTTCAGCAGTGCATACTCACTTAGCAGAACATCGGTATCCTCGTGCAAAACAATTTTCCCATCTTGTATCATATAGAGGTCGTCGCATAAAGATTCCAGATCACCGGAAATGTGGGAGCTAATCAAAACCGAACGCTCTTCATCCTGTTCCATAAATTCCCTCAGCAACTCCAGCAGCTCATCTCTCGCAATTACATCCAGCCCCGCTGTCGGCTCATCCAAAATCAATAATTTTGCATCGTGGGAAATAGCCGCCAACAATTTAAGCTTGGCTTTCATGCCCGTCGAGAAATCCTTTATCTGTTTATCAGGCGGAAGCCGGAACCGCTCTGCCTGCTCCACGAAAAATGTTTTGTCAAACTTTTCATACAGATTTTCCAGGATGGGAATCAAATCTTTTATCCGCAGGTATCCGCTGAACCCCGAATCGGATAACACAACCCCCAGCTTTTCCCTGTCCTTCGCAGTAAATTCCCTGATGTCTTTTCCCAATATGGTAATCGTGCCACCATCTATCGCAATCAGTCCCAACACCGCCTTGAACGTGGTGCTCTTTCCTGCCCCGTTCTGCCCAATCAAACCAGTCACATACCCCGGCCGGAGTTCCAAAGAACAATCCAGAGAAAATGTATCATAATTCTTTTTTAAATGTTCTATCTTTAACATATTCTCATCCCTCCAAAATCAGTTCGAGCAAACTTCTTATCTCTTCATCGCTGATCCCGCAGCTTCTGCCCTTTTGAACCGCCTGCTCCAGCTCTGCCTCCAGCTCCTTTTTCTGTTCTTCCAGGAGAAGTTCCATATTTGCTGCGGTCACATAGGTTCCTTTTCCATGAACCGTCACCGTAAAGCCTTCGCTTTCCAGACTGTCATATGCCTTCTTCACAGTCAGGGCGCTTATCTTCAGCTCTTTAGACAGAGCACGTACCGACGGAAGACTATCATTTTCCTTCAGTTCCCCATTACGAATGAGCCGTTTAATCTGGTCTGCAATCTGCTCATAGATAGGAATCATCAAAGATGTGTTGATTATAATTTTCATATCCGGCACATTCTCCTTTCCCTTTGCAAACAGTGTATAACAGTTTATAACTGTTGTCAAGTGTTATATGGTGTTTATTCAAAATTGTGCTTATTCTGCCCAGAGCCGGACGGTTTAAACGACTGCCAGCAGGACAGTTCCTACCGTAATCAACACAACTCCCACCGCTGCCTTTTTTGTCAATTTCTCATGAAATACAATCCAGGAAAAAGCTATCGTAACCAGCATACTCAATTTATCAATGGGAACGACCACACTCGCCGGACCATCCTGCAGCGCCCGGTAATAGCACAGCCACGACAGGCCGGTAGCAATTCCG
>ERZ1673736.3482-NODE-3482-length-14731-cov-6.677228_pt1 | contig 14731 bp, 12 predicted proteins | sample MGYA00580212_ERZ1673736 | MGnify/ENA primary metagenome ERZ1673736 (study PRJEB41218, sample SAMN15661752) | gut metagenome | host: Homo sapiens | place: Canada: London | collected 2015-08-20/2019-03-30 | study: EMG produced TPA metagenomics assembly of...
ACTGTGCCTACAGTGCAGTTAAACCAACCACAGGTAGCAACAGCACCGCCTCAGCAACCCATGAGTTCCCCTTGCGTAGCCCCTGTAGCTCCGACAAGTGTGCCCGCATATACTATTGAGCAGTTGCAAACGGCAATAGCACCATTGCTTGACGCCGGCAAAGTACAGCAAATACAACAGCTGGTGCAAAATTTCGGCGTTGCCACTCTTATGGACGTACCGAAGGAGCGTTATGGAGAATTTGCAAATGGTCTAAGAAGTCTCGGGGGTGTGTTGTAATGCCGGAAAAACACGCATTGCTGTCAGCAAGTGCGGCGTCCAGGTGGATTAACTGCCCACCTTCTGCACGCCTTTGCGAGCAAATCCCCGAAGAATCCAGTGTATACGCGCAGGAAGGTACACTTGCGCATTCTATATGTGAAATTAAGTTAAATGCTTTCGTGACCCCTATATCTAAGAGGTCCGTAACTTTAAAGCTTAATAAGTTGAAAAAGAATGAACTGTACGCACCCGAAATGGATGGCTATACAGATACATACATTGACTATGTAAAAAAAATAGCACTCAGCTTCCCGACAAAAGCCTCTGTGTCAGTAGAAACAAAAGTCGACTACAGCAACTATGCCCCTGAAGGGTTCGGTACTGCTGACTGCCTAATAGTTCACGGTGCAGATTTATACGTAATAGATTTTAAATACGGTCGCGGCGTTCTTGTATCGGCGAAGGAAAATCCGCAAATGAGGTTGTACGCACTCGGGGCGTTAAATCTATATGGGATGTTTTACCCAATTAAAAACATCCATTTTACAATAATTCAGCCCCGTCTAAACAATATTTCAGAGTGGGAAACTACTATTGATACGCTAAAAGCCTGGGGGGATAGCATTAAACCTATAGCACAGCTTGCGTATGAGGGTAAGGGTGAATATACATCCGGTGAGCACTGTCGATTTTGTAAAATTAAGGCAACCTGCCGAAAGCGTGCGGAGGCTAATCTTGAACTTGCAAAGCATCGATTTGCAAAGCCCATTCAACTCGCTAAAAATGACGAGCCTAAATTAACTGATAGCGAGGTAGGATATATACTTCAGACAGCTAAGGATTTGAAAAAATGGGTAGAGGATTTAGAAAAATACAGCCTTAAATCTATTCTTGAGGGAAAGCAGATAGATGGATGGAAAGCTGTCGAAGGCAGAGGGTCTAGAAATTGGAATGCTGACAGCGATGTTATAGCTCAAAGATTAGATGCTCTAGGCTATCCGCAAGAATTAGCTTTCGAGAGAAAAGTGCTATCTGTCGCACAACTTGAGAAGGTTGTGAAGAAAAACGATTTTGAAAATATGGCCGATTTGGTAGAGAAAACAAAAGGTAAGCCAACCCTTGTGCCGATTACGGACAAGCGTGCTGGTTTTACACAGGGAACAACAGCAGAACAAGATTTTAAGACAGTAAAGGAGAATGCATGATGTCAGATACAATAGTAACAGGTGAGGTTAGATTATCATATGTAAACGTGTTTACACCAAGGGCACCGTTAAACGGCGGTGACGCCAAGTATAGTGTAACCCTACTTATCCCCAAAAGTGATTTTTCAACAAAACAATCTATCGATAGCGCTATTAATCAAGCTATTCAAGAAGCTGTAGCAAATGGCATAAAACTACCGCCAACCCCAAGGTTGCCAATACATGATGGTGATGGAGTAAGGGCGAGTGGTGAGGTTTACGGCGATGAGTGTAAAGGGCATTGGGTGCTGACTGCAAGCTCATTAAACAAACCGGAAGTGGTTGACGCAAGTGTTCAGCCGATTTTGTCACCTGCGGCGGTATACAGTGGCTGTTATGGTAGGGTGTCAATACGATTTTATGGATACGACAAAGCAGGCAGTAAGGGTATTGCCTGCGGCCTTGGTAATGTGCAAAAGCTACGAGACGGTGAGCCATTAAGCGGAGGAACAACAGCCAAGCAGGACTTTGGACAACCTATACAGCCTGCACCACAACAGACATATGGGCAATCTCCGGTAGCACCACAGCAGCCACAGCAGCCACAGTATACGCAGTATACACAGCCACAGCCTGCCCCACAGTATACGCAGTATACACAGCCACAGCCTGCCCCCCCAGCAGGCATATGGGCAACCTCCGGTAGCACCGCAGCAGGGTAACGGCCAGTTTGGCTTTTTAGGTATGTAGTATGGAACACATATCTATAGATATAGAAACCTATTCTAGTGTAGATATAAAAAAATCGGGACTGTACAAATATGTGCAGTCCCCAGATTTTCAGATTCTCCTGTTTGCTTATAAGGTCGATGATGGCCCTGTTCAGATTATTGACCTTACAACAACGAAGTATAATATACCTCCTGAGGTAACGGCACTTATGTTTGATAAATCAGTGGCTAAGCATGCGTATAATGCAACATTTGAATGGTATTGCCTCAGTAAGTATTTTGGTTTATTTGGTTCTGACTGGCTGTATAAATGGCTAGAGCAGTGGCATTGTACAATGCTGCAGGGGGCCTACTTGGGTTATCCCATGGGATTGGACGCGTTAGGCACGGCCCTTAACTTGCCACAAAATAAGCGCAAAATGAGTGCGGGTAAGGCTTTAATCAATTATTTTTGCAAGCCCTGCAAACCTACTAAATCTAATGGCGGCCGAACGCGGAATATGCCCCACCATGAGCCCGAAAAATGGGATCTTTTCAAACAATATTGTATGCAGGATGTTGTTACTGAAAACACAATACTTAATATGATGTCAGCTTTCCCCGTACCTAATGATATACAAAAGCAGTGGGAACTTGACGCACGGATTAACGCAAACGGTGTGAAACTAGATAGGGAATTGATAGATGGTGCCTTATACTGCAACAATGTTATTACAAATGAACTTATGGATCAAGCTGTACAACTTACAGGATTAGAGAACCCTAAAAGTGTTTCACAATTAAAGAAATGGCTTGAAGATGAAACAGGTGAGGAAATAAGCGGTCTCAGTAAATCTAAAGTCCAGGATTTATTGGATAAGGACTTGAAGCAGGAGAATGTAAACCGTGTGCTTGCTATCCGTCAAGAGCTTGGTAAATCGTCTGTTAGCAAATATACCACTATGGATAAGTGTATTTGCGACGATGACAGAGCAAGAGGGCTTTTGCAGTTCTACGGTGCTAACCGTACAGGTCGCTGGGCAGGCAGATTTGTACAGGTGCAAAATCTACCCCGAAATTACATCGGAACACTTGACCTTGCCAGAAAGTACATCAGAGAGAAAAATGTAGCTGCCCTTAAACTGTTGTATGGCAATGTACCTGATACATTATCGCAACTTATTCGCACGGCATTTATACCATCAACCGGTAATAAATTTGTAGTTGCGGATTTTTCGGCTATTGAGGCAAGAGTTATAGCCTGGCTCGCAGGTGAGCAATGGAGGCTTGATGTATTCAATACTCACGGTAAAATATACGAGGCTTCTGCGTCATCAATGTTTGGTGTGCCAATGGCGAAAATCAAAAAAGGAACCCCCGAATATAGCCTAAGGGCAAAAGGTAAGGTCGCTGAGCTTGCTTTGGGCTATCAGGGGGCAGCTGGTGCATTAATGGCTATGGGTGCTCTCAAAATGGGATTGAATGAGGATGAACTTCCCGATATAGTAAACCGCTGGCGAAAAGCTAACCCACGCATTAAAGACCTGTGGTATACCTGTGAAAGTGCCGCCCTGGAGGTTATGCGAACAGGTACCCCTGTCGGTATTAACAAGGGCATAATATTTGCCCGTGAATTTGATGTAACCACAGGACTTGATTTCTTCACTGTCGCATTGCCAAGTGGTCGAAAGCTGTACTATCCATACCCATACTTAGCTGAGAACGACTTTGGCAAAGACGCACTGCATTATTACGGTGTAGGTCAGCAAAGCAAGAAATGGTCAAAACAAAGTACCTACGGTGGCAAGTTGACCGAAAATATAGTGCAGGCCATTGCGAGAGACTGCCTGGCGGAAACACTTAAAAGACTTGATTACATAGGACTGCAGGTTGTTATGCATGTCCACGATGAGGTTATCATAGATTGCCCGGAGGGGTCAATATCAACAGAAGAAGCTTGTAAAATTATGGGCGAGCCCATCGAGTGGGCAGAGGGCTTACCACTAAAGGCAGCAGGCTTTGAAGGGGATTACTATATGAAAGACTAAGGAGGCGCAAGGCTTGCTAAATGATAGATTAATTACAATAACAACAGGATCAAGCAGAAAGGCATCCGTATGGAATGCACAAAATCTGCTTTGGTCTGAATTTATAGATAAGCTTAAAACTCCTGTGCGAAGTACCGAGACACTTGCGGAGTATCTTAATTACGCTAAATCGAAACAGGACGAGCTTAAGGACGTTGGAGGTTTTGTTGGCGGTACTTTTAACGGTACCCGCCGTAAGGCTGATAGGGTAACAGGACGTGACCTAATAACTCTAGACCTTGACAGTATAGCAGCGGAGCAAACTAAGCCTGTACTACAAAGGCTGTCAGCATTGGGATGTGGCTACTGTGTATATTCGACGAGAAAGCACAATGCCGCTAAACCAAGACTGAGAGCAATATTCCCGCTTGACCGTACCTGTACTGCAGATGAATACGAGCCCATAGCGCGCAAGCTTGCGCAGTTGATAGGCATAGAAATGTGTGACCCTACAACTTTTCAGTCGTCTAGGTTAATGTATTACCCGTCTGTATCATCAGACAGCGAATACATATATTGCACCGAGGATAAACCTTTATTATCCACTGATGGTATGTTGTCAATGTATGGTGACTGGCACGATATATCGCAGTGGCCGGAGGTGCCGAATGCTCCACAAATTAAAAAGCGCCTAGCTGCTAAGCAAGGTGATCCCACACAGAAAAATGGTGTTGTGGGTGCGTTCTGCCGTACGTATAACATATACACTGCAATGGATAAATTTCTGCCCGGTGTGTATTTGCCATGCAATACTGATGATCGTTTTACATATGCAGAAGGCTCAACTACCGGCGGTGCGGTAGTATATGACGACGGCAATTTTATATATTCTAACCACGCCACTGATCCTGCGGGGGGTAAGTTGTGCAACGCATTTGATCTTGTACGGTATCACCTATACGCTGATCTGGATGATGAGGCTAAAGACGGTACTCCCACAAACAAATTACCAAGTTACACAAGAATGTGTGAATTAGCGGTGTCGGATAGTGAGGTTTCCGCCTTATTGCACAAGGAGCGTTATGACAAGGCAACAGCCGAATTTGCGGATAGTTATAGCAGCAAGGAAGATAATACTGACTGGATGACTAAGCTAAGTATATCGCCGCAGAGTGGAGCAGTTGCTAAAACTACAGACAATATACTGACTATCTTAAATAATGACCCGCTGCTTAAAGACAAGATGATATATGACGAGTTTTCTAACCGGGTGCTTGTACTGGGGGCTTTGCCTTGGGACTTCTCTACTGAGCGCCGCCGATGGACAGATACTGACGATGCAGGTATACGTCATTATATGGAAAAAACTTACGCCATAACAGGGAAAGAAAAAATACTTGACGGCTGTGCATTGGTCGTAAAACAGCACAGTATTGACGAGGTTAAGAATTATTTAATGGCGCTTAAGTGGGATGGTGTTAAGCGTTTAGACACTGTTATAGCCGACTATTTGGGCGCGGATAACACCCCATATGTAAGGGCGGTTACAAGAAAGACTTTTGTTGCCGCTGTCGCAAGGGCTTTAAATCCTGGATGTAAATTTGATACCATGCTTACTCTTGGTGGCCCACAGGGCATAGGCAAAAGTACTTTTGTAAGTATCATGGGGCGCAGTTGGTATTCCGATAGCCTTACAACCTTTGAGGGTAAAGAGGCGGCGGAAATGCTGCAAGGTGTTTGGATAAATGAAATAGGCGAACTGTCAGGCATGAACCGCAGTGAAATTACAGCGGTTAAACAGTTTTTAAGCAAAAGGGAAGATATATACCGTGTGCCTTTTGGCAGACGCACGAGCGCATACCCACGTCGGTGTATTCTTATAGGTACCACTAACGACACCGAATATCTGAGGGATAGAACCGGAAACCGCCGTTTTTGGCCTATAGACTGTGGTGTTCAAGCGCCGTCAAAATCAGTTTTTACGGAGCTTGAATCCGTTATAGACATCATATGGGCAGAGGCTGTAGTGCGCTATCAAATTGGGGAAAAATTGTATCTCGAGGGTGATGTGTCAGAGCAGGCAACAAAGGTGCAGGAGGCCCATATGGAGACAAATGCCAAGGAGGGTGTAATACGTGAGTTCGTGGAAAGAAAAGTTCCGAGGGACTGGAATAAGCGTAATTTAAGGCAGCGTAAAGCCTATTGGGCTAATGAATTTGGACAGCAGGATCAGCAGGAAAACCTTGTAAGCCGGGATCGTATTTGTGCCTTGGAGGTGTGGTGTGAGGCGTTAGGTGGCGACATTAAGCTTATGAGAAAGTCTGACACAAGAGAAATTAACGAGATCTTAGCTAGCATTAGGGGTCTGAAAAAGTCAGATAACCCCATGAGATTTATGAAAGATTATGGGCTGCAAAGGGGTTACATTTGCGAGGTTACATTTAGAAATGCCTGATTTCCGCAGTTACATTTAAAAATAGAATGTAGCCCGAATGTAACCGAGAATGTAACAGCAAAAATGGCTTAAAATCTCTGTATCTATATATATGTATACATTTGTTACATTTATTTATATATAAAATATAAATAGAGAGATAGAGAGTATATATACCCTATAACACCTATACGCGTATATATAATAGGAAAATTTGTAGCAAAAGTAACAAGAGGAAAGAAGGAGCAAAAAATGCAAAGCGAAAAAGCTACTGAAAAATATTTGAGAGATGAGGTAAAAAGAATAGGAGGCAGGGCTTACAAGTTTGTGTCCCCGGGCAATGCAGGAGTGCCAGACAGGTTGATATGCTTACCCAGTGGCAAGGTGGTATTTGTCGAATTAAAAAGCGAAGGTAGGCATAGCACGGCATTACAGAAACGACAGCAAAAGCTGCTACGACAACTGGGTTTTACAGTTTATACAGATGTCGACACAAAGTGTAAAGTTGACAAGCTGGTGAAGGAGATAACCGGAAATGCAATTCAGACCGCATAATTATCAAAGCTACTGTATACAGCGGATAATCAACGATAGCGCAGTAGGGTTATTCCTGGATATGGGCTTAGGCAAAACGGTTATAACCCTTACAGCCGTTAATGACCTTAAGTACAACCGATTTCAAATTCAGCGTTGTTTGGTGATAGCCCCGAAAAAGGTTGCTGAGGCTACATGGGGCAAGGAGGCTGAAAAGTGGGATCACTTAAAGCACCTTAGAATCTCAAAAATTTTGGGCACAGAAAGCAAAAGAGTTCGAGCGGTGAATACTCCGGCGGATGTATATGTAATCAATCGTGAAAATGTACCTTGGCTGGTCGACCATTACCGTAATGACTGGAAATTTGACATGGTGGTAGTTGACGAGCTATCAAGCTTTAAGTCCCACAAAGCAAAGCGTTTTAAGTGTCTCTCTTGGGTAAGACCTCACATAAAGAAGTTTGTGGGTTTAACAGGTACACCGGCGCCAAACGGCATAATGGATTTATGGGCGCAGGTCTATTTGCTGGATGGCGGAAAAAGACTGGGCAAAACAATATCAGCATACAGGCAAGCCTATTTCGTACAGAACACACACGGGGGTAACTTCTCCACTTTTGAGGAACGCAAAGAAGCCTCTGAAGAAATCAAGCAAAGATTATCAGATATCTGCATATCCATGAAAGCGGAGGATTACATACAATTACCTGAACGCACCGATGTTGTTGTACCTGTACAGCTTGACAGTAAGGCAAGGAAAGCATATGACACCTTTGAAAGAGAAATGTTTTTGCAGATTGACGAAGAAAGTCTTGACGCAGGTACTGCAGCGGTTCTTTCGGGTAAACTTCTGCAAATGTGTAATGGAGCGGTATATGGTGAAAACGGTGTTGTGAATATTCACAATTGCAAGTTAGAAGCGTTTATGGAGCTTGTAGAAGCGGCGCAAGGACAGCCTATGCTGGTGTTATATAACTTTAAGCATGATTTAGATCGCATAAAATCCGCACTTGCTAAAACCAAATTGGCAGTTGGAGAACTAAAAACCGAAAGCGATATTGATAAATGGAATGCAGGAAAATTAAATATACTGCTTGCGCACCCGGCGAGTGCGGCATATGGTCTTAATCTTCAAGCCGGGGGAAGCCACATAGTTTGGTTTGGCCTTAATTGGAGTTTGGAGCTTTACCAGCAAGCAAATGCAAGACTTTATAGGCAAGGACAACAAGAAAAGGTTATTATCCATCATTTGGTGGTAGAAGACAGTACAGATGAACTCGTAATGTCGGCGTTATCAGAAAAAGAGGGTACACAAAATTTATTACTTGAAGCGTTGAAAGCAAAAATTAAGGAGGTAAAAAACAATTGACAGCGAAGGAGTATCTAAATCAAGCTAGAAAGCTCAACACAGCGATAAACACAAAAGTCGAAGAATTATATCAGCTAAAGCTAAACGCGGCGTGTGTGCGAAGTATGACGATAACAGAGCGTGTTATGAGTAGTCATGATAACAGCAGTAACAAAACGATTGACAAGATAGTCGACATGCAGCACGAAATCAATGCCGAAATTGACAAGCTTGTTGATTTAAAAGCAGATATTAGGGCGAGAATATCAAATGTGTACAATCAAACTTACATTGATGTGTTGACTAATTTGTACATAAATTGCTTCACACTAGATAAAGCAGCAGAAGTGATGAACAGTGACCGTAGCACAATTTGCAGATGGCACGGCCAGGCGTTGCAGATTTTCCGAAAAGAGAACAAAATGGTATAATGTACAAAATACACAAAAAATCAGCTTACTATTTGTAAGCCGATGCCACTGTATGCGACCCCCGTAAGTGATAAACTAGTAATATGAAATACGGTGGAAAGCGAACGCCACTCTATTTCAAGTATAATCTTTGTGGGCGGTAGAGAGTGTTTTTTCTGACTGACACTCCTCCGCCAACAACTTGTACATTCTTTTTTCTCCTTTTAGCCTTTCTAAAATTTAGCCCGGGGCCGGTAACGGTCCCAAACACTGTGAAGTAGCTCAGTTGGTTAGAGCAACAGCCTTATAAGCTGTGTGTCACAGGTTCAAATCCTGTCTTCACGACCAAGTATATGACATACCCCTATTCAAAACACGCGCATTAGCCGTCCACTTGGGCGGCTTTTGTGTTGCAAGGAAAACAGTTTTTACAGATTCCGGTGCAAATCCGGGTGGCTATCAAAGACAGTACAGAAATGTGCTGTCTTTTCTTTTGCTTATTTTTACATAAAGAGAGGTGGTGACGGTGGCAAAAGGAAAGTATGAAAAATGGCTTAAAGAAGAAAATTTATTACTGCTTGAGGGTTGGGCAAGGGACGGTTTGACTGATGAGCAGATTGCTAAGAATATGGGCATATCAGTTAAGACTTTATTTAACTGGAAAACAAGCTATTTACCGATTTTACAAGCCTTAAAAAAGGGCAAAGAGGTTGTTGACTATGAAGTCGAAAACGCTTTGTTATCGTCAGCACTTGAGGGCAACACAACGGCTCAAATCTTTTGGCTTAAAAACCGTCGCCCTGATAAATGGCGAGATAAGCAGAAAGAAGAAACCGACAAGACCGCACTTGACAAGCTCGACAACATTCTTAACGAAATCAAAGAGGACGCAATAAGGAGTACAAAAGGCAATGCCGTACACGATTAAGCAAAAAGAATATATTGCAAACGCCGTACATCGCTGGAACATCAAAAGCGGTGCTGTGCGTTCGGGCAAAAGCTTTGTCGATGTAACCTGTATTGTGCCTATGCGTATTCGAGAGAGAATCGGTAAGGACGGCTTGTGCTTTATCATCGGTGTGTCGAAAGAAACCATTGAGCGAAATGTACTACAGCCCATGCGAGAGCGTTACACTTCGGATGTTGTCGGAACGATTAACAGCCGTAACATAGCAAAAGTGTGCGGCGAAGATGTCTATTGCTTGGGTGCGGAAAAGGTCAGTCAGGTTGCCAAAATTCAGGGTGCATCAGCAAAATATATCTACGGTGATGAGGTAGCAAAGTGGAACGAAGATGTTTTCAATATGCTTAAATCCCGACTTGATAAGCCGTATTCGTGCTTTGACGGCAGTTTAAACCCTGAACACCCAACGCACTGGCTCAAGAAATTCATTGACAGCGATGCCGATATTTATTTGCAGGAATATACTATTTTTGATAACAAGTTTTTGTCTGAGGAGTTCGTAAAGAACCTTTGCAACGAATACGAGGGCACTATTTTTTATGACCGCCTTATTCTCGGGAAATGGGTCCGTGCAGAGGGTGCTATTTACCGCAGATTTGCCGACAATCCAAAGAATTTTTACTGTCAAATTACCGACAAAATTAATACAGATTTACCGTACAGGCAGTTTTTGAAATCGGAACTTGAAGAAGTAACAATCGGCATTGACTTTGGCGGCAATAAATCGGGCCACGCATTTGTGGCGACAGCAAAGACAAAAGGGTACGGCAACCTGATAGCACTGAAAAGCGAACGACACTTCGGTGAATACGATGGAAACGACATTGACAGGCTGGCAATTAATTTTGCACAGTCTGTTTTTGATTTATGCGGTGTTGTGGACTTTGTGTATTGGGATAACGCCGAAACCGTACTTGGCAGAGGCATTAAACGAGCGTTTGAGGAGCATTTCCCAAATACCATAGTCAGACCAGCACGCAAATGCCCAGTACAAGACCGTATTCAATGCCTGCTGCGACTTATGGGGGCGGGCAGGTTCTTTTACATTGACGGTTGCGATACGCTTAAAACTGCATTGTGCGAGGCTGTATGGAACGATAAGAAGCTTGTTGATGAAAGACTTGACGACGGCTCAACCGATATTGACAGCCTTGACAGTTTGGAATACACATTTGAACGAGATATGAAAAGATTTATAAGGGCGGTGTAAAATGCAATTTATAAATTTTCTGAAAGGAGTGTGGCAGAGATTGTTTCCACTTAAGGATATAAAACAGGCTTTAGGCATTAAGCCTGCGATTACAGACGATATGCTGAATAGCATTGAGCTATGGCAAAAATGCTTTGCAGGACAGGCACCCTGGCTTGACGAAAATGTCATTAGTTTAAGGCTTGAACAGTCGATTACAAGAGAGTTTGCAAACATCACGCTTAATGAAATGACCGCAAGTGTGAGCAATGACAAGTTGCAGAAACTCTTTGAAACTGCAACTGAGGACCTTAACTCCGAATTGCAGTCGGGACTTGCAACAGGTGCAATGGTGATTAAACCGTTAGGCGGCGACAAGGTGCAGTATATTTCCGCAAATGCCTTTGTGCCAATTGAGTTTGACGCAAAGCATAGGCTTGTAAAAGTCATCTTTCCTGAATTTAAGAAAATCGGCGACAACTACTACACAAGGCTTGAATATCATAGCCTTGATACCGAAAAGGGATTGACAATTGCCAACACCGCCTATGTGTCTGCAAGCAAGGGGCAACTCGGAAGAGAAATTCCGCTTGCGGCAGTTGACGAGTGGGCAAGTCTGCCGACTTCTGTTACATATCCCACAATGCTGCGCCCAGCGTTCGGTTATTTTCGCACGCCAATTAAAAACACAATTGACGGCAGTTCCTGCGGCATGTCCGTTTATGCTAACGACCTAAATCTTATCAGAAAAATAGACACACAGTTTGGTAGGCTTGACTGGGAATTCGAAAGCGGAGAGAGGGCAATTCATGTTGACGCTGCCGCTTTCAAGCATGACGGTACCGCTAAGCTTAATAAGAGACTTTATCGCGCGGTTGATGTTGACCTCGGCAATGAGGAGCTGTTCAAGGATTTTTCGCCAACACTCAGACAGTCTGATATTACGGACGGATTAAATACATATCTCCGCAGACTTGAATTTTCGGTCGGTCTTGCATACGGTGATTTGTCGAACCCCGAAACGGTCGCAAAGACTGCAACGGAAATCAAGTCGGCAAAAGACAGAAAGTATAACACCGTGTCCGCAATTCAGAAGCAGCTTAAATATTGCCTTGACGATTTGGTGTATGCTCTTGCATTTTACAATTCACTGACAACAAGTGGTTATACATTCGTGTGCGATTTCAAGGACAGTATCCTTACCGACGAGCAGACAGAGAGAACACAAGACATACAAGACTTGAGCCTTGGTATTATTCAGCCGTGGGAGTATCGCATGAAATGGTATGGTGAAGACGAAAAGACTGCTAAGAAAAATCTTCCGCAGTCCTCTGAGGTAATAGAATAATGTTCACGCCGTCAGAAATCGAAGCAATGCCATCAGCGCTTGAACAGTTGTACCGGAACTTGCAGTTGAACATTATGGCTGATCTTATAGAAAGACTTAAAGCTAACGGTGAAGAGATAACTTCCGCTGCCGATTGGCAGATTAACAGGCTTTATGAATTGGGCGTGAGCAAGGACGAAATAGATAATTTTATTCAAAGTACGCTCAATGTGTCTGACGATGAAATCGACAGAATCTATGACGAAGTTGTAAAGTCGGGATACGCAAGGAATGAAGAACTTTATACAGGCAAGGGTAAAAAGTATATTTCTTATACGGAAAATAAACAATTGCAACAGCTTGTAAAAGCGGTCAAAAATCAGACGAAATCGGAGTACAGAAACATTACAGGCTCGCTCGGATTTGCTGTGAGAAATGCCGACAACACGCTGTCATTTACTCCGCTTGCGGACTTTTACCAACGCACTCTTGACAACGGACTTATGCAGATTGCAAGCGGTGCGATTGATTATAATACAGTCCTAAAAAGAGCGGTTAAAGCTATGACCGACAGCGGATTGCGCTCTGTTGATTATGCAAGCGGTTGGAGCAATCGCGTTGATGTGGCAGTTCGTAGGGCATTGATGACAGGCTTTAATCAGGTGGTTGCACAGGTCAATGGGGACAACGCAGAACATCTTGGTACGGAATATTTTGAAGTAAGCTACCACGGTGGAGCAAGGCCAACGCACCAGGCGTGGCAGGGCAGAGTGTACAGCAAGGAAGAACTCGAGAGCGTCTGCGGACTTGGCACGGTCACAGGTCTTTGCGGTGCGAATTGCTATCACAGCTACAGCCCGTTTTTGAAAGGAATTGACACCCCGACATACAGCGAGGAAGAACTCGACCGTATGAACGAGGAAGAGAACACGCCGAAAGAATATAACGGCAGACAGTACACGGCATATGAGGCACAGCAAAGACAAAGACGGCTTGAAACCGCAATGCGTGCCGACCGTCAGCAGATTGAGTTGCTCACACAGGGCGGGGCAGATGACGATACAATCACAGGCGCAAAGGCAAAATACTTTCAGCGGCAGGATGAATATGTAAAGTTTTCAAAAGCAATGAATCTCCCTCAACAATGGGACAGAGTAACCGTAAACGGCAAAAATGCTTTAGGCTCGAAAACGCCGAAAAAGGCGAGAAATGCTTTGCCGGTAGTCGCACAACAACCAGTTAGAACAGCTATACAAACAGAAACGCTAAAAAGCAAAAGTACCGATAAGTTTATGAGCTATAATCGCAATAAAACTGTTGCAAAATTCGACAAAGGTGGTATAATGAATTTCGATACAGAGAGAACGGCGGTAAATGATGTACGTATAATTGGTGCTCTTGATTTAGATAAATATAAATGTGTAACAGAAGATATTATAACAAAGGTTGTTGTTATAACTGAAAAGCAGATAGAACACATTAAGGAGCGTCACCCAAATGACTTTGAGCGTTTTGGTGTTTTCTTTAAGGATATCATTGAGAACCCTGATTATATAATTGAAGCCAATAAACCAAATACAGCTTTAATCTTGAAAGAAATAGAAACTGAGCATAGAAAATTTAAAACTGTTCTAAGACTTGTTACATCAACTGATGACCCTAAATATAAAAATTCGATTATAACGTTTATGAAGATAGATGAAAAAGAATGGAATCGAATATTAAGAAATAAAAAAATACTTTACAAATCAGAATAAATCGTTTATAATAATAGTAGAATAAAGATAGGCTATTCGAGGTGGAGGAATTCGTACAGTCCACACGCCGATGGTACAGACAGGGGGCTATACCCCGAGAGACGCAGGAGAATTGTACGCCTGCCGAATAGCCTGTTATTCTAAAATTTATTAACCGCTCCTTGGGGGCGGTTTTGTTATGCCTTATTAACAAAAATAGCACAAATTTACGCATTAAGCATTTTATAGCCGACAGTGATGTTGATTATAAGGTGCTTTTTTATTTCCAATTTGAAAGGTGGTGACAGAATGAAAATTAGGGTTACAACAGCATTTAACGACCGGCAGAACGGATATGTAACCCGTCCTGTAAATGAAGTTTTTGAATGCTCGGACGAAAGAGCAAAGGAGCTTATATCTCTTGGCTATGCTGAGAGGGTTGAAGATGAACAGCCTAAGGGCAAGCTTGCAAAAACTAAAAACGATAACTAAGCATTTGTGCAGTTGATTGCACAAATGCTTTTATTTTACCCCGCCGTTGGTTTATACGGCTGAATTTCTACCGCAGGCAAAGCGGAATACAAATAATGCAGAAAGGATTTTATTA
>ERZ1673736.3490-NODE-3490-length-14682-cov-5.991864_pt1 | contig 14682 bp, 13 predicted proteins | sample MGYA00580212_ERZ1673736 | MGnify/ENA primary metagenome ERZ1673736 (study PRJEB41218, sample SAMN15661752) | gut metagenome | host: Homo sapiens | place: Canada: London | collected 2015-08-20/2019-03-30 | study: EMG produced TPA metagenomics assembly of...
AACTATGATTGTAAATTAAGTAATAAAATTGATTTACACAAGAAGGTGATATTCAAAGTTTTCCAGGCCGAGGATACACCTTCTATTCTATTTTCCGTTCCTTATTTCACCATCCACATTCCATTACAGTTTGATATGATACACACCCCCTTTATCTTGCAAGACAAAGATTTCACCTAACCGGCAAAAAATAAAAAGATCAAAACATTCCTAAACACGAATGCTCTTCTAGCCGATCTCGTTACAAGTAAACGCTAAAAATCAAAGAAAAATGGAAGCCGGATCAGCAACCTCCCACGCTAAAATATGATCACGATTTCCCTTCATAAATCTTTTGGTATAAAATTAGGGCGAAAAGAAACGGTTCCGCCTGTCCCGCTGCATAACACCACAAAGGCTGTGGGTGCATTAACACTCCACACGGGGGTTCGGAACCGCCGTATGGAGTTAACAGGCAAAAAAATGCCTGCTACACTGTGGCAGGATTCCCCGCCTTTGTGGTATGTTATGCATCACAAATATACATACATTTTTATAAAAAACAAATATCACCTCAAAAATTAACAATCAAAATTATCCGATGTAGCATATCTTACATTTATACTATCACGACACATTATCATCCGCACCTAAAAAGCATGTTTTTAAAGCTTTGAAGTGAGATATTCCGTAAATTCTGTACCTGAAAATATTAATACATCAATAATTTATTGAACAAAACCTCCTCTTTTCCTGAAATTTATAGTATTTTTGAATGAAAATTCCTAGCAATTGACCAGCGTCATTAGAAAAGGAATACAAGTAAAGAAATACCAGGGGAAAATATTAATCACATGAAGTAAATAAGCTCTAAATTAATTCATTAAATTAAGATATGATCACCAAACAAGAAATACTTCAACTTCTAAATGACACTGAATGTCATAGAGTAGAGCGGACGATATCCAAGAATGATATGGACAAGTTTTGTCAAACAATATGCGCTTTTTCCAATGATCTTTCGGGTAACGGACAGAAGGGGTATTTAATGATTGGTGCACATGACAATGGAAAACTAAGTGGATTAAAGGTTGATGATGGATTATTATTGAAGATTGCCAGTATTCGTACAGACGGGAACATACTCCCACAACCACTTATAACAGTAGAAAAATTCACTTTTGAAACAGGTGATTTGCTTGTTGCTGAAGTACAACCTTCTGAATTTCCTCCGGTTCGTTATAGGGGACGTGTTTGGGTTAGAGTTGGACCACGAAAGAGCATTGCTTCTGAGGCAGAAGAAAAGATACTGACAGAAAGAAGGCTTTCGAATATCCGCACGTTTGATGCCAAACCATGTCTTGGAACTTCTTTACAAGATTTAGATGTGTCACTTATCAAAAAAGACTTTCTCCCTAAAGCGGTAGCTGAAGATATATTAACAGAAGATAAACGATCTATCGAAGAACAACTTGCCTCTCTAGGATTTTTTGATTTAAGATACAATTGTCCTACCATCGGTGCCATTATTCTCTTTGGGAATAACCCGGAAAGATATGTACATGGTTCTTATATCCAATATGTACGATTCAAGGGAAAAGACCGGGCAGGTGATATCATCCATGAATTCAAATTTGATGGAAATTTATGCACGTCTCTACTCAAGATAGATACTTTCATCGAAACAAGCGTATCCGTTAAACGCCCCATCCCGGTAAGTGTTTTACGAGAAGAAATTGTTTCCCGATATCCTTACTGGGCAACTCGTGAACTTTTAATGAATGCAATTATGCACCGTGATTATGATTCAAACGCTCCAATTCAGTTCTATGAATATGACGATCGTGTCGAAATACAAAATCCGGGAGGATTATACGGCAAAGTTAGCCCAACAAATTTTCCAAACGTGAGCGATTACCGAAATCCATTTATTGCAGAAGCAATGAAAGTATTAGGGTATGTAAACCGCTTTAGTAGAGGAGTCTACAGGGTTCAAAAAGAATTACAGGAAAACGGTAACGGCAAAGCAATATTCGATTTCTCTTTCCGCACAGCTTTCAAAGTTGTTGAAAATATATCGAAAAAATACTTTGAGGAAGGTTTTGGAACTAATTCCCAGAAAACATCCAGAAAACATCCAGAAAACATCCAGAAAACATCCAGAAAACATCCAGAAAAACAGAACCATTCAACAACAAATAATCAATGCAATACAATCAAATCCAACTATCACAAGAAAGGAATTGATCTATCAATTATATAGTTCCGAGGGAAGTGTAAAGTACCATTTATCCCAACTAGTCAAAAAAGGAATAATTAAAAGAGAAGGTTCAGATCGAACTGGCAAATGGATCATAATTGTAATGTCGTAGCCGTCACTCCAGCACAAAACGAAGTTTGAAATTGATTCGAAATGGACGGGCTAAAAGGGGGTGTGGCAGGGGAATATGAGACGCATACCCCGTTCTTCAAGGGTATTGCATCGCACCGAAAGACATCACTCAGTTCAGACGCAAGAAAGACGAGTTCATGGAAGCGTTGGGAATGACGACAAGGAAACCCAATAGGGGTATTAAGCTGTAAATCATAACAAAGTCCGTGATCGTAGAATGTTGCATCACGGATTTTTGTACTTTTGCCAAAAAATATTAAGGGTATTTACATCCTTTTTAAATTATGAAGAAGTGGCAGAAAATAGTCGGCATGATCGTATTCGGAGCGATTGGCATTCTTTTTGGATGCACTCGTTCCATAAATTATAGTGATGGCGAAAAGGTGAAATATTCCGATTTGCCTAAAGAGGTTCAGGATACTTTGACTTGGTGGGGTAAACATGCAATAAGCTCAGATACTACTGACAGCGTTGAGCTGCCAGATGTAATTTGCTTCAAATCTGACTATTCATTTCTTTGTTCAACTTTTGGTCCCTGGATTATATCGCGTAAAATAAAGTGCAATACTGATGGAAAAGAGTGGAGGTTTTCCGGAAATATAAACATCCCAAGACCGCTTGTTGCGATTGGGGACACAATATATATTCCTTCAGAATACATGCTTGTGGCTTGCATGGAAATTGATAGTAATGCGCTTTTTTTACGACAGGTACTTAGATAATCTGAACTGATATGTTTATACGCACATGGAGCATATCGATTACTCTACATCGGAGCCGGACTTCGATATGGATGTCTAAGGCTATTCCGGCGTGGAAACAAAGTGTCATCTAGACAATAGCCAACTAAATACTTATATATACAGTGTTTACACAGGATAATATCCCGTGTTTACCCGTTGCACATTTGATGTACTTAGGGATTAAAGACGTATTAACTTCGATACAAAGACGTTTCAAAGACGTTCACGAGCGTCTTTGAAACGAAATTAACAGGTCTTTGCTCTATAATTATCCGGTGATTACCTTAAGTATTCATTCTTCCTTCATTTGGTAACGGATAATAATACATACATTCCGCCTCAAATCACTCCGTAAGTGAATCCACAAATTCCCCAAACCGCAAGATCTTCTCGCTATTCACTTTGTTGAAAAGTAAATGTTCAAAATCCTTTTGTTTCTTCTTCAGATCAACTGTTTTCAGCAATTGGATTGTTGCTTGCTTAAACTCTTGCAAATTATGTATTCCACAACGCCGCGATAGAAAATCGTAATCCGGTTTTGCCTGTGAAAGTAAAAACATCAAGTCATAAAAATCACGGCCTTTAGCACGAGCCAACATAGCTGCAATTTTCATACTGCATAACACACCATCGGAAGGAACGGGAAACGGGAAAAAGAACCCACATCCTTTGATATTTTTAACAACCGGGGAATAACCGACTTGTTGGTACTGCCTCTCGACCTTTATCAAAAAACGTTCCTCCTTGTGTCCGCTCAATCCTAAATCGAACAAGAGTTCCGGGAAATGGATATTACGCCTGAATGCTGTTAACTTCGGGTTTTCTTTATCCTTCGCCTCGACCCTTAAGCCTGAACGCTCCAAAAAACGGATTACCCCGTTTGTCATTTCAACAAATTCTTCTTTCGACAAGTCCTTGCAATCAAAATCCAAGTCTTCGGAAAACCGGTCTATCCCTTTTACCAAACGCAGGTTTGTTCCACCAATAAAAACCATCTTTTGAATGGTTGGAGTAGAAGAAAGGTAATCTAAAATCATCAACTGCAAATACTCTTTCAACACGTGCTTATCGAAGCTTGAATTTCCACGAATCTGAACTGGAAAATAATTTCTTATCTGCTCTATTTGTATCATAAATCATAAGTCTTAAAAAGTAATTTTACCCGACGGGCAAGTGCCTTGTTTTGAAACTTGTCGCAATAGTTTACCAATAAATCCTTGTCCAAATCATCATGTAGATAATCTTCATCCAAACGCAACTCCTCCAATTCCTGCTCGTTATCATAGAATGGATAAAGATACAGTAAATCAAGCAATGCTTTTTCGGGTGTAGCAAACTGCATGGTACGATTATCTGCCACCGGCTTTAACTCATACCCGAACATCAGGTTTTCCTTGAGATTTTTATAGGAATATTCACCGAAATCGTTACTGAACGAGATGGTTTTTAGTGATGTCACGCTGGTAATTTGCACCACAGCTTCCGGTATCATCCCATAAAATGCTAATGCCGTATGCAGGCTAATATAAGAGGGACGGTAAATCCGATTAGCAAAATAAAGGGAATAATCCTGCCTACTCTTGTATTCAGAAAAAGCAAAATATCCTTGCCGTAAACGGACAAGATACCCTTTTTTCACCCAACGGGTAAGATTATTGCGGTCAAAATCCGGTTGCCATGCATATACTTGATAGATATTGAAACATGCCAAATCGAATAGTTGATTCTTAAATTCTAAAAAGGTCATTCTTTTATTTTGTTTCCATTATGCTACAAATATAGTGCATTATAGAAATAAAACAAAGCAAAACTAACTTTTTTCTCCTATATGTTTCTTCACCAACTGTAATATGAAATAACTTATACTGAAAACCATAGGAAATCCTACCGAAATCCTAGGGAAATAATCCCCCTTAGTCGTTGCTCACACGTTGTTCAGACGTTGCTCAGACGTTACGGGATGGTTAAGCTCTGGATAAACTTCGAATGATCTCCGGACGTGTGGTATTATCTGGGTTTATTTACTGCTTTATTAGGGTAAGATCTGAGTAAGATCACGGATATTAGGTTTCTATTTTGTATCAAATGCAAATGGTTTCATATAGCATTAATATACAATATATTAACGTTAAACTGTTTGACATTTTAGATTAGAAGAAAATTATTTCATGTCACTTCTGTGTCACAAATTCAATTTGGCGTGTTTCATCGCTATCTTATTCTTCTATTTCGCTATAATCCGGATTTCATGCTCTCGTGACGTCACAATTGCTTTGTATAAGCAATCAATTCCAGAAAGCAGTTTGCATGTTTTTGTGCCTTAAATTCTTAAATTTAGGGAAGTTGAAGAAAAAATCAAGCATTTTTCAGTACTTTCTGAGTAAAACCTTTTGATAATCAATAGAAATGAGTAATTTTGCATAAAATTTATCGTCAAATTCATAATATTAGCGAACATGACAACAAAAATACAACAAATAATAAAGTCTAATCCACATGTAGACTTCATGTTTGGCGACTGGCTCACACGACAAGGACTGGATGCTAAACGTCAACACGCCTACATGAAGAGCGGATGGCTGACAAGAATATCCAAGGGGGTGTATGCCTTGAACGGCACTACACCCAAACTTTTCCACGCCATATCAGCATATAACAACCAGCTATCCAAGCAATGCATCATAGGTGCTTATACAGCCCTCGAACTGCGTGGTTATTCCCATTATCTTTCTATGGGCAAGCCGCAGGCCTATCTATTTACAGGAAGGACTAACAAACTGCCCTCATGGATGTTGTCTCGTGATTGGGACATGACTGTGAAATATATGACCACATCCTTCTTGGGTGATAACCTGATTGGCGTGGAGACCATGACCGTTGATGGAGACTGCCTGCTGGTATCTTCTCCGGAGCGAGCCTTTATGGAATGTCTTCACCTACCGGAGGCTACTGCCTCTCTCTTAGACCTTTATTATATAATGGAGAGTCTGACCACTCTTCGTCCCCAATTGGTGCAGTCATTGCTTGAAGCCTGCTCATCGCAAAAGGTGAAGCGACTCTTTGTCTATATGGCAGAGAAAGCAGGACACCCTTGGTTCAAGGCCTTGAAACTTGACAATGTCCAACTGGGTACAGCTCGATATATGGTGGTACCTACAGGAAAGTATATCGCCAAATACAATATGACTATACCCAAAGATCTCGCAGAATATGAATGAGAACAATATAACCAATAGGGTTTATGCCCAAAAGGTGGAGCTATTGCTTCGCCTCATGCCTATCGTGATGGAAGAAGGCGTGTTCGCCGTTCACGGCGGCACGGCCATCAATCTTTTCCTGAAAGATTTACCCAGGTATTCAGTTGACATTGACCTTACCTACATTCCCTTGGCAGATAGGAAACAAAGCCTCGACGACATCAACCTTCACTTGGCTTCCATCTCCGAGAAAGCGAAGAAGGCGTTCAAGGGCATGCACATCGTGTCCAACTACAATACCTGCAAGCTGCTTTGTGAGTGGAGAGGCAAGCAAGTCAAGGTAGAGGTGAACCAGACCAAGCGAGGACTTGTGGGCGGTGGCCACTTCCTGTGCCGTTGAGCGACAAGGCACAAGATGAGTTCGGACTCTACTGCGAGGCCAACATCGTTCCGCTTACCCAACTCTATGGCGGCAAGATTGCAGCTGCCCTATCTCGACAGCATCCACGAGACCTGTTTGACGTGAAGTATATGGACATTCCCTTGGCTAGTTGCAGGGAAGGTCTTATTTCCTGTCTGCTCGGCAGCGACAGGCCCATCCATGAGTCCTTTGCTCCAAGTCTGATTGACCAACGCGAAGCCATGGCCAACCAATTTGACGGAATGACCGACATTCCCTTTACTTATGAAGAGTTTGAGGAGACCAGGGCGAAACTGATAGCAGACGTCAATGACTTGATGACCGATGCAGACAAGAAATTCCTTGTCAGCTTTGAGCTGGGCAAACCGGATTGGGATGATTATGAGTTTGCATATCTACAAGGCTATCCTTCGGTAAAGTGGAAACTCATCAACCTTGCGAAACTAGCAAAGCAGAACCCAGAGAAACTTACAGAAGAAGCAACCAAACTCAAATCGCTTTTCAAACTCGCCTGACCTTTTAATGACTACCTCCCCTAACCCCTCCTTGCACAGGAGGGGAAACCGCTTGGTAATCCCTTCCCCTGTGTAAGGGGGAGTTGGAGGGGGTAGCTTGTTGATAGAAATAATACCCCCGAGAAGAGCATGGCAGAAATCATTGGAATGGGGAAAATCGTCAAAAAACGTCAAAAACGTACAAAACGAAAAGTGCTCAAACAACAAAAAATATGCTCAAACAACAACGTAAAGTTATCTAAACGACAAAAATATGCGATTACCACAATTAAAACGCCACTCCCCTGTTCGGTACTTTTTAATTCTAGTCCGTTTCTCTAAATTTGCGTATGTTTAACCAATTTACATAATAGTAAAACATACCGAATATATGAGCAAAAAAGTCTATTTCTTATCCTTATTCTTATGGTTGTTCGCCATGACCGTCCCCGCGATGGCACAAGAAAAAAGCGACACCACGTACACTTTCCGGTTCGTCTCTGGAAAAGACATCTTCTACATTCCATGGAGCGGCAACGGCAAGGAACTATCCCGGTTGCTGAAAGCCATAGAACAGAACCGCACGGCCATCGAATCCGGCCAAATGTATATCTACGTCACAAGCCTCACCACGCGTTCTTCTGCAGAAATGGCAAAGATACGCCGCAACAGGGTGAAGTCGGAACTCATCTTACATGGAGGGGTGAAAGAAAGCCACTTCGTGACCGACAAGGAGATTGAAAACAATCGCAAGGACATGAAAGGAAACAAGCATGATTATGTCGTGGTCATGTTGCCTGCACCGGTAGATAAGGTCGCCCGGATTGCGGGTGCGGAAGCTGCCGCCAGAGTAGCAGCGTACAATCGCGAGGTATCGGGCGAGGCCGAACGCGAACGCCTTGCCGCGGAGAAAAAGAGGGAGGAAGAACGATTGGCAAAAGAGCAAGCCGAAAAGGAACGCCTCCTCGCCCAAGAGCGGGCAGCGCGCGAAAAAGCGGAAGCCGAACGCCTTGCAGCGGAACAAGCCGAACGGGAACGATTGGCAAGAGAGCAAGCCGAGAAGGAAACCCGCAAGCCCACGTCTTCCACTTTCGCCTTACGTGCCAACCTGTTGCGCTGGGCCACGCTCACTCCCGATCTTGGAGCTGAATGGCACGTGAACAAAACGTGGAGCATTCAATTGAACGGCACCTGGACGTCCTGGACTTGGGATAACAAGGACCGCCGTTACGCCCTTTGGGAAATCTCGCCCGAGGTACGCTATCATCTCGGTACGGAAAAACGAGGCTACATCGGGGCCATGTACCACACGGGACATTTCAACTACAAGCTTTCCGACACGGGCAAGCAAGGCGATCTCATGGGCGGTGGCCTGACGGGAGGTTACATCCTGCCCCTCGGTTGCAACTTCTCGTTCGACTTCACGATAGGAGTGGGTTGCACCCACGCGAAGTTCGACAAATACAGTGTCATCGACGGCGTACGAGTAAAAAAGGGCAAAGAGAGCAAGAATTACCTGGGCGTGAACCGCCTCGGTGTATCACTGGTGTGGAACATATTTTAAACAGGGAGGAATATCAAGATGAAAAACAAGAAGACACGTTATATGACCATCCTGACGGCGGCTATCGCGCTGTCGTTGACCTCTTGTGTCAAGGATGAACTCTTCAACACGCCCCATCCCGACCTAGGGGCTGTGATCGTTACTACCGACTGGAGCGCGAAGAGCGCGGAGGCGGAAATACCACAAAACTACACGCTCCGCATGGAAACGGAGGAACAGGCCGTGAGCGGTATTATCAACACGTTCAAGACGTTGCTACCGCAAGGTAGTTACGAACTGACGGCATTCAACACCCCCGAACACATCGGCATCAGCGGTAACACCGCCACCGTCGCGGAGAGCGAACCGGGATACATGGAGCCGATGCCGGGCTATCTATTCTCGGCACACCAAACCATCGACGTAATGGCGGATGACACGCTGAAAGTGACCGTCCCGGTAAAACAGCTCGTGAGACTGCTGAACGTGGAACTCACGGTAACGGAGGGTGACTACAACCGCGTGCAATCGGCCACGGCAACGCTCGACGGGGTGGCCTCGCGAATCGATATCGTAACGGGCGAGCGCTCCACCGCGGCAAAGAGCCTGAACACCCTCGTGCAGAACGGCAACAAGTTCACGACCTCTTTCCGTCTGCTAGGCATCATTCCATCTGCAAGCCAAAAACTTACAGTATCCATTCTTTTCACCAACGGTGACACGCAGCAGATAGAAAGCGACGACATACTCACCGACTTCAACGACCGGACGGAAGCGAAGACACTCACGGGCAACCTGTTGTTGCCGATAGAAGCGGGAGTAACGGGTGCCACCATCACGGACTGGAAGGAAACCGACGGTGGCGACGTGGACGCGAACTAAAGAAATTAATCATGTAAATTCAAAATAATGTTATGAAAACGAATACGAAATTTTTCATTCTCGCGGCGGTAACGCTACTAGCAGCGTGTGCGAAAGAGAACGAGGAACCAAAGAACCCCGTGGCAGCACGCATCACGGCAGGCGTGAGCGGTCCGATGACCCGTGCGATCAACAACACGTGGCACGCTGACCAAATCGGCGTGATGGTGGTGGATGAACCCAACACGCCCACGACCATGGGTAACAAGTACAAGAACGTGGGATACCAAACCACGAGCACCGGCACCACCGCGGACTTCACCCCGATAACGGAGGGTTACGGCATCTTCTTCGAGGAGGCTTCCAAAGAATTTACCTTCGCCGCCTACGCACCTTATACGTCGAGCGCCAACGCTTCCACCCTACCCGGGAATAACGGGGAAATAACCGTCACGACGGATAACCAGCCCACGGTGAAAGACCAAGAAAAGATGGACTACATCTATGCCACGGGAGCCAAAGCCGGCAAGAGTAACCCGACCATCAGTTTCACGGACAACACCGCCACGGGCGGCAGCGACTGCTCCTTCAAGCACCAGATGGCCCGTCTTATACTCAAAGTACAAGTATCAACAACTGACGGATTCTCCGACACGGACGTGTTGGAACTCGCTGACTACAATCTGGGTGGCCTGATTCACGAGGGAACATTCAATGTGACGACCGGTATCGCCACCCCCACGGGTAGCGTTGTGAACGATTGGATGTTGCGCGAATGCACCGGCACCCCGAAGACAGCCGCGGACAAGTGTGTGGCCAGTTTCGATGCCGCCACAGGCGTGATGACCTTCTCCATGATCCTGCTCCCGCAGACGCTCGCCGACTACTTGAATTTCGAGGTGATTCCCAATGATGGTATGTCGCAGACCTACGCCAACAAGGACAAGATCAAACCCGCGCTCGAAGCCGGTTACTCTTACACCTACACCATCACGGTGAAGAAGACGGGACTGGCCGTCAGCGGGTGTACCATCGAGAACTGGAACGACGGTGGAAGTCATTCGGGCGACGCAACGATGCAGTGATGCCTGACAGCCGCCGCCGTGCATCAGGCGTAAGCACGGAGGTACGCCAAAAGGTGTAGCTGCCCGCGTCGCGGCGGGCGGCGGCACGAAGAAAAGAAATACGATAAAAAGATAATGATATGAAAATAACAGGTTATTCAAGGCGATGGCCGCACGTCGGCACATGGTTGCCGGCCTTGATGCTCGCCGGCGGGTTGCTTGTTTCCTGCGGCAAAGATGATACGGTGGGAAATACCACGTCTCTACCCGAGGGCATGTACCCGTTGAAACTGACGGCAGAGGTGGCACAACAGCCGCAGACCCGCGCCGGTGGCAAAGAGACGTGGACGGGTGGCGAGGAAATCGGAGTGACGGTAGAGGGCTACATAGGTGGTATGCCCAAGACATACGTGATGGATGCCTCGGGCAACGCTGTTCCAAAGGATGACGCGAACGCCATTTACTGGAAGAACACAGCCGAAGCCCGCATCACGGCATGGACTCCTCCATATATTAATGGTAGCCCGGATGTCGACATTTCCGACCAAAGTGGCGGGTACGCCGCTTTCGATATCCTGTATGCCAGTGCCGTAGGACGTTATGGCCAGACCATCAACCTCCGTTTCAACCACCGTATGGCTAAAATGGAAATCACGCTCGCGGCGGGCGAAGGTGTCACGGAAGAGGAGGTGGAAGGGGCAACCGTCACCCTGCTCGGTGACTCGGAGGCTTACTTCAGCTGCGGCATGGTGGGTGCGGCTGACCAATCGGATGGCGAGATAAAACCCTATCACGATGCCGCAACCAAGAAATACGAGGCGGTGGTTGTACCGCAGGACATGACGGGAAAGCCGCTCATCCGGATAGCTGTCGGCTCGGATGTCTTTACCTACACTCCCGATACGGATGCCGCGGGCAATCTCAAGTCTGGCAAGCGGTATACCTACGCCATCACCGTGAAAGCAAACGGAATAGAGGTACAGGCGGCGACCAGTGGCACGTGGAGAGATGGCGGCGAGGAGAGCGTTTCCTCCAAAGAAGTGAAACGGAGTTTCACGGCTGACGAGCTTAAAATCGGCGACTACTTCTATTCCGACGGGACTTGGAGCGACGGCGGTCTGCGCAAAATCTATGCAGACGGCAGTATGAAGATTGCCGCGGAGAAACCCGCTCCCATGCTGACCAACCCGAATACCGGTGCTGCTAGAAAGGTTGTCGGCATCGTGTTCCAGACGGACCCAAGCCGCATCGGCGCTGCCGAGAAGGCCAAACTGGGCGCAGGCAAGGTGCATGGGCTGGTGATGAGCGTGAAGAATGCCGCGACAGGCCAAAATTGGGGGCCTTACAGTAAGGACGAGGGGGTGACGAAATGCAATACGAAAACCGACAACTACAACGACATCGGCGGCTACGGAAATTGCGAGCATATCCGGGCCAATCGCGGCAACTTCGACAATTACCCTGCATTCAAGGCTGCCGACGATTATAACACGACCTGCCCTGTCCCCGCGACCACCACGGGTTGGTATCTTCCTGCCTCCGGGCAGTGGTGGGACATTCTCCAGAATCTGGGCGGTTGCTTAGATTTGGCAGACGCAGGTCAGCAAACCTCGTCCGAGACTTTGCCAACGTCAGGATATTTCAAGTGGTTCAGGTGGGGACAAGGCGCTCCCGCCCTGAATCGTTGGATGGAGAAAATTGCCGTCAACAGGAAACATGAATTTGACAGCTTTGGCACGTTTTGGTCGTCTTCGGAAGACCTTTCGTATAAATGGGGCACATGGTTTTGGGAGATACAAGCGAATGCCGTGTGCTGCACTCGCAATGGCAAGCAACTCAACCGTATTGTGCGCCCCGTCCTTGCTTTCTGAACCATTTAATCCCTATACACGCATGAATATGAAGATACAAAACATATACCCTCTCCTGCAAGCCGCGTTGCTCCTGCTGCTTGCTGTCTCCTGCACGCAGGCAGAGTTCCCTGATGCGCAGGACAACGTGGCGCGACCACTCGCCATCTCCGTTACCGACGGGGGATATACATCGACTGAGGGTAAAACGACCCGAGCCGTGGAGAACGGCTACACCACCGAGTTTACCGAAGGCGATGCCTGCGGACTCTTCATGGTCCGCGGCTTATACTCGGATAAGAAGATGATTTATTCCAACGTGAAACTGACCGCCGAGAGAGATGCCACCACGGGGAGCCTCGTTTGGAAGCCCGAGGCTGGTACGACACTTGCGGGAGGGCTGTCGGATGAGGAATACTACCTCTATTACCCCTATAGATCGGACTTGGACAACACGGTCATAAGCAATCTGTTAGAGCACGCAATTGAGTTTCCCGAAGAGAATTTCTTTAAGCCGATTTCGTATGATTGGCCGGTGAAGACCGACCAAAGCTCGTATGCGGATTACACCGCTTCCGACCTGATGACAGCCTCTTGCACACCCACGTTGGACAATGGTGCCGTCCGGCTCGATTTCGTCATGACCCACGCCCTATCGTTGGTCGTCATCGAGATACCGAAGACCGTTTATAAGTTTACCGACGTGCAGGTTCCCAACTACACCGTGCAGTCAGAAGCCACGTTCACCGGTACCGCCAAGCCTCTGCGCATGACCGACGGCACTTACCGCTACTTATTGCCGAACTCCTTGCCGACTATCGAGGGAAGTTATGACGGGGGAAACAGGGAGTTTACCATAACCCCGTCCGGTCTTTCCAGCGGCAGTTACAAGAGATACAAAGTGGACGGTGCGACAACGATTCAAAAAGATTATCACTTGCAGGTGGGCGACTTCTTCCTTGCCGACGGCCGGGTGCTGCCGAAAGATGCCGAAGCCTCAGTAGTGCAGGCAGCCGATGTAGTAGGCATCGTTTTCCAAACGGACAAGAGTCGTATCGGTGCAAAGGAAAAAGAGAAGTTGGGCGGTGAAGACAAGGTGCATGGACTGGTTATGTCCGTGAAGACTGCCAGGACAGGTTTGCGGTGGAGTCCTTCACCTATTGATGAGGGCCTGACGAAATGCGTAACGAAAGCCGATAACTATAAAGACATCAGCGGCTACGGCAATTGCGAACATATCCGTACCAATCGTAAAGGCTTCGACAGTTATCCCGCCTTCAAGGCTGCCGATGATTATAACACGACCTGCCCGGTTTCCGCAACTACTACCGGCTGGTATCTTCCTGCCTCGGGTCAGTGGTGGGACATCCTGCAAAATCTTGGCGGCTGTCTGGCTTTTGCAAAGCAGGATGAACAAACCTCATCGCAAAGCGATGATTTCAAATGGTCAGGTCAAGGCGATGTTCCCGCTGCTTTAAACGCATGGATGGAGAAAATTGCTACAGACAGCAAGGATAATTTTAGAAGCGGTGACTGGTTTTGGACGTCTTCAGAGTACTCGGACAACTGCGCGAGGTACTGGAACGTGTACTCCGATGGTCGCGTGTCCTGTATCTGGGGCCTTAAGAGCTACTACAACGGTGTGCGTCCCGTCCTTGCTTTTTGATTTCACTTTATCAAGATGGAGACAAACATCCGGTGCGTGCCGTGTGTGCTTTCTAACTGCATAAAACAAAGAACAAATGACGATATGAAAAAAACAGATTCTTCCAAACTATGGTCGTACCTCTGCGGCCGGTTATCGGTTTTGATACTCGCAGGCGGACTGTTTGTCGCCTGTGACAAAGAGGAAACGGGAGGCGTCACGCCCCTGCCCGACGGCAAGTACCCGTTACAACTGACAGCGAAGGTGGCACAGCCGCAGACCCGCGCCGGTGGCAAGGACACGTGGACGGGTGGCGAGGAAATCGGAGTCATGCTGGAGGGCATGCTCGGCTCTAGGACATACGTGATGGACGCCTCGGGCAATGCCGTCCCAAAGGATAACGGGAACACCATCTACTGGAAGAGCACCGCCGAAGCTCGCATCACGGCATGGACTCCTCCATATATTAATGGTAGCCCGGATGTCGACATTT
>ERZ1673736.3510-NODE-3510-length-14567-cov-5.510405_pt1 | contig 14567 bp, 7 predicted proteins | sample MGYA00580212_ERZ1673736 | MGnify/ENA primary metagenome ERZ1673736 (study PRJEB41218, sample SAMN15661752) | gut metagenome | host: Homo sapiens | place: Canada: London | collected 2015-08-20/2019-03-30 | study: EMG produced TPA metagenomics assembly of...
ATTATATCTCAAATCCTTGAGAATGGGGTGTCAACTTTTTTTATACCACATCATCTCGACCAATACGCCCAATGTTCTTCAAGGCTTTCAAAAGGATAAAATCCACCGGAGTACATATCACGGAAACCGTATTTTTGGGTGAAATCCGAAAAATTGTCCTCGAAGCGTTTTCCTGTATATGTGAAGCCTGCTGAGGTGGATAATCCTGCGCCTGCTCCGATAATTACCGCTTCTGCATTTTGCAAAAGTTCTTTTGTCCGGTTGATATTATCCAAGTATTCTTTTGTAGATGTCGTAATCTTCCTGTTTGAAAACATTAAATACCACCCTTTCTATCTGTGTGTCTGTCTGTAAAAATTCTGTAACTGTCTGTACGGCAATTTCTGCCGCTTTTTTCTGTGGAAAATGAAACTCTCCTGTGGAGATACAGCAAAAGGCAATACTTTTCAGCCCCTTGTCAGAAGCAAGTTGTAAACATGACCGATAGCAGTCTGCAAGCTGCCTTCGATGTGTTTCCGTAAGAAGACCGGACACAATCGGCCCGACGGTATGAAGCACATAGCGGCATGGAAGATTATAGGCAGGGGTTATTTTTGCCCCGCCTGTCGGCTCGTCATAGCCCTGTTCGTTCATAATTTTATCGCAAGCTAAACGAAGCTGTATGCCGCTGACGCTGTGAATGATATTATCCACGCAGGAATGGCAGGGGATGAAACAGCCCCTTAAAGCGCTGTTCGCGGCATTTACGATTGCATCAATTTTTAGCGTGGTAATATCGCCGCGCCATAATACCAGACGGCTATTCAAAGGAGAAACCGGCAATAAAGCGCTATCTGTAATTCCTTTTTCTGCTACTTCTTCACTTAAATATTCATTCTGAAGCGCAAGAAAGCTGTCACTTATCGGACGGGGGGAACGAATATTCATCAGACTCCTAAGAAGCCTTTTTTGTTCATTTTCATTTGTGGGTATCTGCATTTCTCTGTACTGCGGCAGTTCTGTAAGCAATTCTTTAATCAAAATTTCCCGCTTTTCTTTATGTGTCATTTCTATCCCTCCTGAATATTATGCCATCATTGTATCGCTGACGGTGTCAACTGTAAAGTACGTACAATATTGTGCCGTAGTTACCGCAAGGAAACCATAGTGAAGAAATATACGATGGCTTTAGAGACGAAAGGAGAGGTATAAGAACACTTTCAGAAGTTGTTTTTTACTTATAAATAGGGTAAGATAATAAGTAAGAAAGCAAGGGGGATGCGGGAATGAGGTATTGCAGGTACATATTGGCAGTGATCCTGGCAATAATGGTATTTTCGGTTTTTACACAGCCTGCAGCAGCTGCTGAGCCTACAGAAACTGCTGCATCAGATGCGAAACCCGCGGCAGATGCTGAGGAAGAGAAAACAGAAGAGGAAAAGAAGAAAGAAGCCTATGAAAAAGAGCTTCAGGCCGTCTATCAGCTTCCGGTTCAATCCAATGAATTAGAGGACTGGGCGCAGGGACCGGGAACATATGGCGATGCGGCAATTGTTATGGAAGCCGGGAGCGGCGCCATTCTCTATGCCAAGAATATTGATGCGAAAGAGTATCCTGCCAGTATTACGAAGGTTCTGACGGCACTTCTTGCGTATGAGTATGGGGATATGAACAGTAATGTTGTGATTACGAAGGAGGCATTGTCCTGTCTTGGCTCCGGCTATGCGTCAATTGGTATGAAGGAGGGCAACTCGATTTATATGCGTCAGGCTATGCACGCGATGCTGCTCGCTTCCTCGAATGAGGTTGCCTATGCGGTCGGTGAGACGGTTGCCGCCGGGCAGGGACAGAGCTATGACTGGTTTATCAGTCAGATGAATGAGAAGGTAAAGGAACTTGGCGGAGTAAATTCTCATTTCATTAATACGAATGGGGTTCACGATGAGAATCATTATACTTGTGCCAGAGACATGGCGCTGATTGGAAAGGAATTATTTGCTTATCCCGAATTTTTTGAGACCTGCCGGACGCAGCAGTATAAGATTGATGGGTCGGCCACCACGGAGGAGCATGTATTTCAGCAGAAACATGAGATGCTTATTGCCAATAACAGTGAGTACTATGAGAAGGCGGTCGGAGGAAAAACCGGATATACCACGGAAGCGCAGAATACGCTGATAACGATGGCAGAAGATGGAAATCTCCGGCTGGTATGTGTAGTTTTTAAAACTTACGGCGGCCATGTGTATTCAGATACCAGGGCGCTTTTGGAGTATGGCTTTCAGAACTTTCAGAAAGTGTCTGTTCTGGAAAATGAGGCGGATAAGCGAATGAAAAATATACCGAAAGACGCATATGTCTGTCTGCCGGAGGGAATAACCTTTGAGATGCTGGATAAGGAAATTGAAAAGATTGACGGCAGCAGTGAAGCGAAAATCACCTATCTGTATCAGGATATGCCGGTGGGGACGGTTACAGCGGAGGTGGAGGATGTTTTTGCAAGTAATCAGACAGTCAGAGTTGCGGCAAAGACTTCGGAAGAATCGGGAAAAAACAGTGGGAGTGGCTCCTCACAGTGGATGCGGACATTTGCTGCCACACTGGCAGCATGTATTGTGCTGGTTATTGTAATGATGACAGTATTATCTGTCAGGCGGGAAAGAAAGAGGCTGGAAGCAAGAAGAAAGAGAAGGAAAAATTAAAGCAAACCCTTGACTTGCAGAAAATTTACGATTATAATATCCCCGTATATAAAAAGATGTTAAAAATGTTGACGAAGACAGTAAGGCATAAAGGAACGTGTCAGAGAGCCGGTGATGGTGGAAATCCGGTGCAAGTAGAGTATGCCCGAATATCACTTCTGAGTTTCAGTTTCTGAAAGGAATCGTTGTTTTTGGCGAGTAAGAACTGACGGTGTCCGCCGTTATATGGAGAACATATGATAGTATGTTTAGGTGGTTTATAAGCGAATTTAACTTTCGTCCTATACAGGACGGAAGTTTTTTTATATAACAGGAAATTCCTTTGGAATCCCCTGTTATATAAAATGCACTTCGTGCAGCGATTGCGCGCAGGGCGCAATCTTTTTCATGATATAGGAAAGTGAGGATTGGATATGTATAAGAAGGTTTCTACAGATCTTAAGTTCGTGGACCGTGAGAAGGCTACGGAAAAGTTCTGGGAAGAGAATCATATTTTTGAAAAGAGTATGGAGAACCGCAAAGAGGGCGAGACTTACACTTTCTATGACGGACCTCCGACAGCAAATGGGAAGCCTCATATCGGGCACGTTCTGACACGTGTTATTAAAGATATGATTCCCAGATATCGTACAATGAAGGGATATATGGTTCCGAGAAAAGCGGGATGGGATACACATGGACTTCCGGTAGAGCTGGAAGTAGAGAAGCTTCTCGGTCTGGACGGCAAGGAGCAGATTGAGGAATACGGAGTGGAGCCATTTATCAACAAGTGTAAGGAAAGTGTGTGGAAATATAAGGGTATGTGGGAGGATTTCTCCAGTACGGTTGGCTTCTGGGCTGATATGGAGCATCCATACGTAACCTATGACAATAATTTTATTGAATCGGAATGGTGGGCGCTGAAGCAGATCTGGGAGAAAGGGCTGCTTTATAAAGGATTTAAGATTGTACCTTACTGTCCCCGCTGCGGTACGCCGCTTTCAGCACAGGAGGTAGCACAAGGCTATAAGGACGTGAAGGAACGCTCTGCTATTGTCCGCTTTAAAGTGAAGGATGAGGATGCCTACATTCTTGCATGGACAACAACGCCATGGACGTTGCCTTCTAACATCGGACTTTGTGTGAATCCGGATGAAGAGTATGCAAAGGTAAAATGTGTGGATGGATATACCTATTATATGGCGTCTGCACTTCTGGATACAGTGCTTGGTAAGTTAGCTGAGGAAGGAAAACCGGCGTACGAGATTCTTGAGACTTATGTCGGAAAGGATTTGGAATATAAGGAATACGAGCCGCTTTACCAGTGCGCGTATGACTGTGCTGCGAAGCAGAATAAGAAAGCATTTTATGTAGTATGTGATTCCTATGTAACGCTGACCGATGGTACAGGCGTTGTTCATATTGCCCCGGCATTTGGTGAGGATGACGCTAAGGTAGGACGGAAGTATGATATGCCGTTTGTCCAGTTGGTAGATGAGAAGGGAAATATGGGAGAGACAACCCCATTTGCCGGAATCTTTGTGAAGAAGGCAGACCCGCTTGTGTTGAAAGACCTGGAAGAGAGAAATCTTCTTTTCGAAGCCCCGAATTTTGAACACAGTTATCCACACTGCTGGAGGTGTGATACGCCGCTGATTTATTATGCGCGTGAGTCCTGGTTTATCAAGATGACGGATGTGAAAGAAGACCTGATTGCAAATAACAACACCATTAACTGGATTCCTGAGAGTATAGGGAAAGGCCGTTTCGGCGACTGGCTGGAAAATGTACAGGACTGGGGCATCAGCCGTAACCGTTACTGGGGAACTCCGCTAAATATCTGGGAGTGTGAGTGCGGACATCAGCATTCCATAGGAAGTATTGCAGAGCTTAAGGAGATGTCTGATAACTGTCCGGAAAATATTGAGCTTCACCGTCCGTATATTGACGAGGTAACCATCCGCTGCCCGAAGTGCGGCAAGCCGATGCACCGTGTGCCGGAGGTAATTGACTGCTGGTTTGACAGTGGTTCCATGCCGTTTGCACAGCATCATTACCCATTTGAAAATAAAGAAGTATTTGAGCAGCAGTTCCCGGCAGACTTTATTTCCGAGGCTGTTGACCAGACGAGAGGATGGTTCTATTCTCTGCTTGCGATTTCAACTCTGATTTTTAACAAGGCACCATATAAGAATGTTATTGTTCTTGGCCATGTGCAGGATGAGAACGGGCAGAAGATGAGTAAGTCCAAAGGAAATGCGGTGGATCCTTTTGAAGCCCTGGAGACTTACGGGGCAGATGCAATCCGCTGGTATTTCTATGTAAACAGCGCGCCTTGGCTTCCAAACCGTTTCCACGGCAAGGCGGTTGTAGAGGGACAGCGCAAGTTTATGGGTACTTTATGGAATACCTATGCATTCTTTGTTCTGTATGCGAACATTGATGAATTTGATGCAACGAAATACAGCCTGGATTATGAGAAGCTTCCGGTTATGGATAAATGGCTTCTGTCCAAGCTGAATACCTTAATAAAAGAAGTGGATACGGATCTTGAAAATTACAGAATCCCGGAGGCTGCAAGAGCGCTGCAGGATTTTGTGGATGATATGAGTAACTGGTATGTAAGACGTTCCAGAGAGCGCTTCTGGGCGAAAGGGATGCCGCAGGATAAGATTAATGCATATATGACCCTTTATACCGCCCTTGTTATCGTGTCTAAAGTAGCGGCTCCGATGATTCCTTTCATGACGGAAGAAATCTATCAGAATCTGGTGAGAAGTATTGATAAAGAAGCGCCGGAGAGTATTCATCTGTGTGACTTCCCGGAAGCAGACGATGCAATGATCGACAAGGATCTGGAAGCGAATATGGAAGAAGTTCTGAAGTTGGTAGTTATGGGACGCGCCTGCAGGAATACGGCGAATATCAAGAACCGGCAGCCAATCGGACAAATGTTTGTGAAAGCAGATTTTGAATTGCCGCAGTTCTATCAGGATATCGTGAAGGAAGAGCTGAATGTAAAAACTGTGACATTTACACAAGATGTAAGAAACTTTACTTCTTATACTTTTAAACCTCAGCTAAAGACAGTCGGGCCAAAATATGGTAGAATGTTAGGAGGTATCAAGGCAGCTCTGAACAGTCTTGACGGCAATGCGGCGATGGATGAAGTGAACCGGACAGGTGCGCTGAAGCTTCAGATAGACGGACAGGAGATTACACTTCTGAGAGAAGATCTGCTGATTGATACTGCTCAGACGGAAGGTTATGTATCTGAAGACAATAATGGAATTACAGTAGTCCTGGATACGAATTTAACAGAGGAACTTCTGGAGGAAGGCTTTGTGCGTGAAATCATCAGTAAAGTTCAGACGATGCGTAAAGAAGCCGGATTTGAAGTGACGGATAAGATTCAGATAACCTATACAGGAAGCGGGAAGGCTGAGAATATCTTTGCGGCAAATGCAGATACCGTGGGAAGCGAAACACTTGCGACGGCCGTAAGTAAGGATGAGCCAAAGGGCTATGTAAAAGAGTGGAATATTAATGGCGAGAAGGTAACCATAGGCGTAGAAAGATAAAAGAATGTTGTGAGAGGGAGGAATTCGGCATGTACAACCCAAGATTTGATAAGAAAACATTTAAGAAAGAAGTAAAGAATAACGTAAAGTCTCTTTATAGAAAAACGGTAGAAGAGGCGACACCGCAGCAGTTATTTCAGGCGGTATCTTTTGCGGTGAAGGAAGCGATCATTGATGATTGGATTGCAACACAGAATCAGTATAAGAAAGATGATCCGAAGATCGTGTACTATATGTCCATGGAGTTCTTAATGGGAAGAGCGCTGGGGAATAACCTGATTAATATGACTGCATATAAGGAAGTGCAGGAAGCTCTGGACGAGATGGGAATTGATTTGAATGCAATTGAGGATGAAGAACCGGATGCGGCTCTGGGGAATGGCGGTCTGGGACGTCTGGCTGCATGTTTCCTGGATTCTCTTGCATCACTGGGCTATGCGGCATATGGCTGCGGCATCCGTTATAAATACGGTATGTTCAAACAGAAGATTGAAGATGGATATCAGGTAGAGACGCCGGATAACTGGCTGAAGGACGGTAATCCTTTTGAACTGCGCCGTGAGGAATATGCGAAGGAAGTACGTTTTGGCGGAAATATCCGTGTAGAGTATGATGTAACAACAGGGAAAACCCATTTTGTACAGGAAAATTATGAATCCGTAATGGCAATTCCATATGATATGCCTATCGTAGGATATGGTAATCATGTAGTAAATACGCTTCGTATCTGGGATGCGAAAGCGATTGTGGATTTCCAGCTGGAGTCTTTTGACCGGGGAGATTACCACAAAGCGGTAGAGCAGGAAAATCTTGCAAAGACGATTGTCGAGGTGTTGTATCCGAATGACAACCATTACGCAGGAAAAGAGCTGCGTCTGAAACAGCAGTATTTCTTTGTATCTGCAAGTATTCAGGCAGCAGTGGCAAAATATAAAAAGACACACAGCGACCTTCACAAACTGCCGGAGAAGGTTACCTTCCAGATGAACGATACCCATCCGACCGTGGCTGTTGCAGAGCTGATGCGTATTCTTCTGGATGAAGAGAATATGGAATGGGATGAAGCATGGGAAATCACAACAAAGACCTGTGCATACACTAACCATACAATCATGTCCGAGGCGCTGGAAAAATGGCCGATTGACCTGTTCTCCAGACTGCTTCCGCGTGTATACCAGATTATTCAGGAAATTGACCGCCGTTTCGTAATCAAAATCCGCGAAATGTATCCGGGCAATGAAGAAAAGGTACGCAAGATGGCAATCCTGTACAACAATCAGGTTAGAATGGCACATCTGGCAATCGTAGGAGGATTTTCTGTCAATGGTGTTGCAAGACTTCACACAGAGATTCTGAAACAGCAGGAACTGAGAGATTTCTATGAGATGATGCCGTCCAAATTCAATAATAAGACCAATGGTATCACGCAGAGACGTTTCCTGAAGCATGGCAATCCGCTGCTTGCAGATTGGGTAACAGAGAAGCTGGGAACAGAAGATTGGGTAACGAATCTGTCCTTGATGGAAGGATTGAAGCCGCTGGCAGAGGATACGAAGGCACTGGCAGAATTTATGGATATTAAGTATAAGAACAAAGAGCGCCTGGCAAAATATATCCTGGAACACAACGGAGTTTCCGTAGACCCGCGTTCCATCTTTGACGTACAGGTAAAACGTCTCCATGAGTATAAGCGCCAGCTTCTGAATATCCTGCATGTTATGTATCTGTACAACCAGATCAAAGAACATCCGGAGATGTCCTTCTATCCGAGAACCTTTATCTTCGGGGCAAAGGCAAGCGCAGGTTATATCCGTGCAAAGGAGATTATTAAGCTGATTAACTCTGTGGCAGATGTGGTAAATAATGACAGAAGCATCAACGGCAAGCTGAAGGTAGTATTTATTGAAGATTACCGTGTATCAAATGCGGAAATTATCTTTGCGGCTGCAGATGTGAGTGAACAGATTTCTACGGCTTCCAAGGAAGCATCCGGTACGGGTAACATGAAGTTCATGCTGAATGGCGCACCGACACTGGGAACGATGGACGGGGCGAATGTAGAGATTGTAGAAGAAGTAGGCATCGAGAATGCATTTATTTTCGGACTCAGCTCAGATGAAGTTATTAATTATGAAAATAACGGAGGATATAACCCGGTAGAGATCTACAATAACGATCCGGATATTCACCGTGTGGTAGATCAGTTGATCGATGGAACTTATTCAAATGGTGATACAGAGATGTACCGTGACCTTTACAATTCTCTGTTAAAGGCACAGGGAGGCGCCCGTGCGGATATGTATTTCATCCTGAAAGATTTCCGTGCATATGCAGACGCACAGAAGCGGGTAGAGGAAGCATATAAAGATACCGAAGGATGGGCGAAGAAAGCGCTGCTGAATACGGCATGCTGTGGTAAATTTACTTCTGACAGAACCATTCAGGAATATGTAGATGACATCTGGCATCTGGATAAGGTAAAGGTAGAGCCGATTATAGACCAGACGTCACAGTATTAAGCTTAGCTTTAAAAATAAAGGGATAATTAAACAAGCCCTCTCATACATTGAAGTATACCCTTTGGGCAGGCTTCGGTGTATGGGAGGTTTTTTTATGCGGCAGAAAATAAAACAATGGGGATGTTATGCAGTTATTATTATTCTATTGCCTTATATAGTGACGGTATTTTTAAATGGCCCGAGTATAGAAACTTCTGCGAATGTAGATCATATTTATATAAAAGTGAAAAGCGGGGATCAAGAGATAGAACTTCCTATGGAGGAATATTGTATCGGCAGACTGGCAAAGGAAATTCCGGCTTCTTATGAGACGGAGGCATTGAAGGCGCAGGCGATTCTGGTGCGCACGGCTGTTTTGAAGAAAATTAAGGAGGCAGGAAGCGGCGCGGTTCTGGAGGATGAATTCTGGAGTGAGGAAGAGATGAAGAAAAGCTTTGGCACTTCAAAATACAAAAGCAGCTATGAAAAGCTTAAGAAGGCATGGATGGATACGGAGGGAAAGGTACTTATGTATGAAGATAATCTGGCGCATACACCGTTTTGCCGACTGACCAATGGAAGTACCAGGGATGGAAATGAAGTGCTGGGCAGTGAAGAATATCCTTATCTGAAAATCAAAGAATGTCCGCTGGATATTGAATCTAAGGAGCAGATTCAGACAGTGGTACTGGAAGATATGGACGCGGAGATAACGGGAACGGATACGGCAGGATATGTGACGACTGTGCGGGTAGGGCAGGAAACGATAAACGGAGAAGAATTCCGGAATACCTATCATCTTGTTTCGGGCTGTTTTACAATACAGAAATATGACGGAAAGCTTCGAGTTACAACAAGAGGCGTGGGACATGGGCTTGGAATGAGCCAGTATACAGCTAATGAGATGGCGAAAGAGGGCAATAAAGCGGAAGACATACTGGAATATTTTTTTGAAGGAACCCAGATAAAAGAAGTTGCGGATATTGTGTTGGATACTGAATAAGAAAAAGCACTTCTGGCAAAAATACTGTCAGAGGTGATGATTATGAATAAGGAGCAAAAGCCTTCAAAAAGCAAGAAAGGCGCATCGGTCGGAATCGCAATCTGCTTCGTGGCTGCAGTTGCAATTGTAGGAACATATACCCTCAGGGACTATCAGGAAGCGAAACGTCAGGAGCTTTCCGTGACGGAGGATACTGACAGTGCAGAAGATACCGACGGCACAAAAGAAGAAGAACAGCCTCTGGAAGAGGCAAATAATGATAATTTGACGATTGGCACGGAGGAGGATGCGGACGGTACGGGTACACAGACAGAAGATGGCGCAGGTGGGCAGGAGACTACGGCGGCTGATACAGCCCAGACCACAGGGACAGCCCAAACCACAGGATCAGGAACTTCCGTTAATTTTACGGAGGACAGTCAGATTTTATGGCCGGTAGACGGTAATGTCTTAATGAGTTATAGTATGGACAAGACTGTTTATTTTTCTACATTAGACCAGTACAAGTATAATCCTGCAATGATTATCTCCGGTGCTGAGGGAGACCAGGTAATCTGCGGAGCGCCCGGCATCATAAAATCTATTGATGTGACTGCTCAGACGGGAACAACGGTTACGGTGGATCTGGGAAATGGGTATGAACTTCTGTACGGACAGCTTAAGGAAGTTCCAGTCAACGCAGGGGAATATGTGGAAGCAACGACTGTTCTCGGCTACGTCAGTCAGCCTACGAAATACTACAGCTTAGAAGGTTGTAATGTCTATTTTGAGATGAGAAAAGACGGGCAGCCTGTCAATCCGATGGATTATATGTCAGAAGATTAAAAGTAACAGGATGATTCTTTAATGCCATGGTGCAGGAGAGGAATCATCCTTTTTGTGTTAAAAGAAAATTCCAGAAAAATGTTTTGTTTTTCTGAAAATAATGATACAATGACAATATCAGCAAAATAAAGGAGGAAAGAATTTATGAAAAAGAGACGACTAATGTCAGTATTACTGGCAAGTGCGCTCACAATTACTTCAGTGCTTCCGTCTATGGCGGTATCGGCTGCTGGGGATTCTGTGGAAGACGCATTGGTTGCATCTTATGATTTTGATGATCAGACACTGAACAATTCAAAATTAGAAGGCGACGTGGCTCAGGCGATTGTTACCGGACTTAACAATTATACTGGTACGGTAACATACGGAGAAGGAAGAAATGGTGGTAAAGCGGTAAAGCTTGGAGACTATGGCCTTAAGCTGAACAAGCAGAATCTGGGCGATAACTTCACCGTATCTCTGTGGTTAAAAGCGGAAGGCAGAATTGCTAATAACCAGAGCGTAATGTTCCTTGGATACCATAATCCAGAGAAATGGTATGCTATAGCAGGAAGAGATTCCAATAATGGCGTCAAGATGTGGGCAAATGGAGGAATTTACGGCTGGACGGAATTTGGGACACTGCCACTTGCTAATGACTGGCATTCTGTGGTTATAACAGGAGATTCCGAGAACATCACCACTTATTTTGACGGGGTAGCCGTTACATCAGACGAGACAAATCATCCGTTGGCAGGAACAAACCAGGACATTTACCTTGGTGTTACATATTGGGATCCAGAATTTACGGGCTATGTGGATGATGTGAAGGTTTACAATACTACCTTGACAGAGGAGCAGGTTCAGGCAGAGGATAAGGAATATTATGAGAGCGTGCTTCAGGAGAAAGTGGATGCAGTGTCAGCAGACAGTTTACTGGGATTGAACGACAGTGCGGATGCAGTTGAATTTGATCTGGTGCTTCCAGAGACAATGGCAAATGGAGCTGTAACGTGGACGAGCTCCAATGAAGCAGTCATTGCTACAGACGGTACTGTTAAGAATCCAGACGAGGATGCACAGGTAACACTGACGGCTACAGTAAAAGCAGGAAGCCTTACTGCAACAAGAGAATTTACATTTACGGTTAAGGCAATTGACAGAACCGATATTGACGCATTGATTGCAAAAGCAGAAAGCCTGGATACATCCAAGTATACGGAGGAATCTGCTGCAGAGCTTGCCGATGCATTAGAAGAAGCGAAGGCGGCGGCAAGTAATGCTGAAGTGAAAGCGGCTGTAAAGAATCTGCACAGCGCAATCGCGGGACTTACGTATATGGAAGAGTATAGCAATCCATTTGCAGCGATTGATGCAGCAGCTCCGGCTGCAAGCAAGGAAATGGCTGTGGGAGACAGCGAGCAGCTATTTACCCTTCCTGACAGTGTAAAGGATAATGTTACGGTAGAATATTTCTCCAGTGATGAAGAGTCCGCTACATATGCAGACGGCAAGGTTACAGCGCTGAAGGACGGCAGAGTTACCGTGACCGCTATCGTAACGGCAAAGTCCAATGGCTATAAGGAAGAGTATTCTACAGCACTCAATATTTCTGATGCAGATGCAGCAGAAGCACAGGCAGTTCAGACGGCAGAAGCCTCTGACGGACCGCTTACCATCAAAGAGTCTGAGATTAACCAGCTTCTGACAGAAGACCTGGAGCTCCCGACTCAGATAGATGGAAAAGATGCAGACATTACCTACAGTGTAGGTAACGCTGATGCCGACTATGTCAAGGTAGAAGGTTCAACATTAAAGGTTACAAGACCATATGCAGGAGAGGGCAATTATTCCTTTACATTGACAGCAACGGTGAAGACTGCTGATGGAACGGTAGAGCAGGAATTCCCGCTGACAATTGCAGAAGGAATATCTGCAGATACCTATGCAGGATATGTCTATGTATGCTTTGGTAATGTAGGCGGCGCTGATGTGCAGCAGCTTCATATGTTCCTGAGTGAAGACGGACTGAACTGGACGGCATTGAATGGATTTAACCCGGTTTTTGAAGTGGGAACCGATTATGCAGATTTGATTCAGAATGCAGGAACCCATAACTATACCATAAAGAGCGGAACAGACATTACGAAGACGGTATCCGGAGATGCTTCTGTATTATTCCCGTTCGAGGGCGATGATCAGGGTATCCGCGACCCATATGTATTAAGAGGAAGCAGAGAAGAAGATAAGAATAAGGTATGGATTCTGGCAACAGACCTGAATACCATGTCTTCACAGTACGGCGGAAATCTTTCCAGCAACAGAGTAGGTAACTGGGGAACCATGTCAAGCGCCGGAAGCACCAGCATTTTTGTATATGAGACAGAAGACTGGGTTCACTGGGAGAGACGTTATATTGACGTTGGATCAGAAATCGACGCAGGCGCAGCGTGGGCTCCGGAAGCAGTGTACAATCCGGAGAAAGACAACTATCTGGTATACTGGTCCTGCCGTGTAGGGACGGACGGTTATGCAAGAAACAGACTGTACTGTAATGAGACTACAGACTTTAAGACCTTTGGCCCGACCAAGATGTATGAGGAAGAAGCTTTCTATCAGAAATGGGGTCAGCTTGTAAATGCGAATGATGGCTATGGAAATATCGATACTTCCCAGCTCTGGGTGGCAGATGAAGACGGCAATCCGTACGGCACTCTGTACAGACTGGTAAAAGATGAAACGAATAACCATATTGAGCTTATGAGTGCAGACACAGTTCTTGATCCGGACGTTGATTATGACAATACGGATCCGAAACGCATTACTCCATATACAAAGAATGGTAAAGAATATGCAGCACTTGCAGATCTTGCCGGATTAAATGATTTTGAGAAGGCTGACATAGTATGGAACTGGTTCAAGAATGAGAGCACAGGAAATCATTTTGAATACATTTCCCAGAAAAACATGGAAGCAAAGAGCGGCGCTTATGAGGGTGCTACCATGTTCAAGTTCAACGACAGAGACGAATGGTGCGTTATGATTGACTTCTATGGAAATAACAGTGTCCGTTATGAACCATACACCACCACAGACCTGTCAAAGGCCGACAGTATTACGAAGGTAAGCAGCGGTTATGGAAGAACCGGCGGCGACGTAGGATGCCACGGCGGAATGATGCCGATTACCGTAGAAGAATACAATACATTGATCGATACTTATAATGCAGATTCTTCTGTTGACAATTATCACCAGATTGATTACATCGAGTGTGATAAGAGAGAACTTGAAGATACTGTTAATACAATTAAAAAAGCTCTGGAAGACGAAAATATTTCTGACGCAGTACGTAAAGAATTAGAAGCGAGTCTGATAAAGGCAGAGAGCATGATGCAGATGCCGACTGTTGACAGTGATGAGGTTGCAGCATTGACAGAAGTTCTGGATGCAGCAGAGATTACCGTTTCTGACGAGAAAGTTTCCTCAAAAACAGGGGAATCCAAAGAAGTGACGGCAACTATCGATGCAGAGGGCGTTGACCTGACCTGGAATAGTGCAGATGAGAAGGTTGCAACAGTAGAAAACGGAAAGATTACGGCTGTGGGCGGAGGCTCTACATTTGTATTTGTAAGAGCCGGAAGAACAGCGCTGGCGAAAGTTCAGGTAACTGTAACGGAACCATCCGTAACTTCCATCACAGTAAAAACTGCTCCTGAGAAAACGGAATACAAGATTGGCGAAGAACTGGATCTGAGCGGAATCGCTATCGAAGCAGCTTACGATGATGGAACAAAGAAAGAAATCGACATCAAGGATTGTACAGTAACCGGTTTCGATAATACTAAGGCAGGAACACAGAAAATTACAGTTACTTACGAAGAGCAGACCGTAACCTTTGAGGTAACGGTTTCAACAAAAGCGGTTAGCGATATCTTTGATGATGTTGACAGCGAAGACTGGTTCAATGATTATGTACAGAATGTATATGACAAGGAAATTATGACCGGTCTTACTCCGACCC
>ERZ1673736.3515-NODE-3515-length-14559-cov-11.348042_pt1 | contig 14559 bp, 20 predicted proteins | sample MGYA00580212_ERZ1673736 | MGnify/ENA primary metagenome ERZ1673736 (study PRJEB41218, sample SAMN15661752) | gut metagenome | host: Homo sapiens | place: Canada: London | collected 2015-08-20/2019-03-30 | study: EMG produced TPA metagenomics assembly of...
TAGGTATAGGTGGTCACCCGCAGCTTTGGATCGGTCATGGTCAGAAGGTTCCCCACACTGCGTACAGTATGAGAGAGACAAGACTAAGGGCATATTATCCGTAAAATAGCGGACAATGGATTCGTCTATTTTATCTCCCGGCCTGCAGAAATCCTCAAACGATGGCAGCCCGCAGTCCAGAAACGCTTTTAAATCCTTGACCGGATACGAGGCAAGGATCTTCTGCCGTTCATTCCGAAGCTGCTTTAAAAGCTTCAGCCGTTCTTCCTGGGTCAGGATGATATGGCCGCCCCCTTCGGTCGGGTAAACACACACACCTGAAAGCAAAAGCGGCACATACACTTTGCATGCGGTACATTCGAACCCTTCCCGTTCCGGTTTGAAACATATAATCTCCTGTTTCTCTGCACTGCCTTTTTCGTAATGATATGACTCTTTTTTCATCTATCTTCCTCCATGATTTGTCTATTTGCCTACATCTTCCAATCCTGCAGACCAGAGCTGTTTCCACGTACCCCGTTCCGGAATACCGTGGTTTTCCCATTAACCCCGTAGACACCACCCCGCAGGCCGCATGTTCTGCTGCCGGCCCACTGTTGTGCTGCATGGTACGCATCAACCATATCATTTTCATCATAAGACGCTTTTGGATGTTTTTCAGCCCAGTATTTCGCTTCTTCTTTCCTGCAGTAGCCTGCCTGTGAGCACGCTTCCACAAACTCGTTTTTTGTCATAAATGTTCTCCTTTCACTTTGCTTTGAACCCTGCATGGTAAATACACAGGAAATATGACAGATTTGAGCCACGATAAAAGCAGTCTGAGCCTTGTCTGGGGAAAGAAAAAGGCCCCGGTATATTCCGAAGCCTTCTTTTAGATGTATTCTGCTAGTCTTCCCACAAAAGGACTCTGATTTTTTCCATAACCTCCCGTGAAATCCCGAAAGCCCCTGGTTGCATCAAGGTAATGGCAATATTGTGAATCATCTGGTACTCGTCATCTGTAGGCAATGGTGCTTCTACTAGAAACGGCGTACCTCCCATCAGGCAGCAGAACAGTGCACCGTCTTTTGTTTCAACTTGCAGTGATCCATCATGGATCAGGCTTTTAAGACGATCCTGCATTTGCTTCTCATGGTATTCCTGCCAGGTTAATTTCTGGCCGCAGTCCGGGCGATAACTGCCGCGTTCCGCAGCACCTTCATCATGTGTTCCGATGATTGCATAGCAGGTTGGGCAGAAATAATAGTCACTTTCATCCGTGCCCTCTTCGATTGCTACCCGCCTCCTGCTCTTTCTGCGATCCAGGCGGCTTTGTATTGTGCTTGAATGATCCTGTTCCCACTTTCCATTCAGCACAGTTCCTGGCATTAAATATGCGCTTTCGTGTTCAATAATGTAATTAAACACATCACCTAATGCATTGTTATATGCTATGTCTTCCGGTGCTTTTGCAGGAACTTTCCTTAGTCCGCTGCAGACAGATAAAATAAGTTCCATAGCGTTTCCACGCGCTTTCTTTTCTGTACTCATATTTTCTCCTATTACTTTTTTCTGTGTGGAAGATGAACAGACTCTGCTTCCTGGCAGATCAGTTCCATCATCTTAGCATCTAGTTCCTGACGGCTTTCTGTTTCAACAAGTCCGAGCGCCCATTTTAGGTATTGCTCTTTCATCTGACTGGATGCTGCAGGGTATCGAAAAGAGACTAAGCCTTTTGCTTCCATTTCCGCTGCCATGACTGCGATACCTAAGGCTGTTTTCACCACCTTTTCCGTTAATATCTCCAAAGGAAATGATTTACCTGATAAGTCGAATGTCTGAGTCTGGGATTGGTTTTGTAAACTCTCAAGTTGGCGCCGAATCTCGGCTGCGCACCCAACCCCTATTCCAGATACATCCTTGTACCAGTTTGGATGGTTTATGAGCCGTCTTACATCACGGATGGTCTGGCAGCCTGCCCGTATCAGACCATTTGAACTTCTGACGGACAAGTTCAGTTCATCTAAAGGCTGATCCCATAAATTCACATATCCCGCTTCCAGCTCTTTGCAAATTTCTTTTCCGTCTTCTGCACATCGCATTGTTTGTAAGCCATAACGGATAAACATATGGTTTCTTCTCAGTTTTCTTAGAGAATCTACTACTCTTCGTCTTGCACCTTCAAGCGTCACATCAGTTTGAGCAGCGATTTGACGCAGGGTAAGTTTTGTTTGGTATTTGAGTTCCAAGGTTTCCTGCTCTACCTCACTTAATTGGGCGAGAGCGAATGTTAATCCATTTTCTTGATCTGGAGTTAGTTTTTGATACCCATCTACTCCAAAAATGTCGCAAAGCAGATTTTCCAGGTATTCTTTTTCGCTTCTTATTACATATTTTTTCTCGTACATGTTAAGAGGATACCGTACCAGACAGATACGACATCCTGATTCCTCCTCTCTGTGAAGCTCTTTTTGTAGTATCTTGTTAAAAAAGAGTGGTTAATCTACGACTAAGTCGAATCCGTAATGACAAAAACCGGTTACATCAGATAAATAATCTGAAATCGCTTCGTTTTCATCATTCAGATTTTTTGCTTCATTGGCTAATTCCTCTGGGATTTTAATCGTGTCTGGAAGCCCCTTCGTTAATTCTTTGATTAATTTGACACCTTAAACACTGTTGTGTTGGGATGATTAATTCTTTTTTCTCCATTTTTTACACAATAAGAGCGATAAGATGGATGATCGAACACATTTCCATGATAAGTCGTGGCTTCCTCCTTACGAAAATATTTACATCTGTTTTCTGGAAGATATTTTTGTATTTCATTGGCGATATTTTTCGTATCCATGTTTTCTTACCTTTCCAAATTCCGAATTACTTCAAAGAAACGCTTCCCTTCTTCACTATCCAAAAGTTTTTTCATGTTTTCAGGAGTATAAATACCGCAGTTATAAGATTTTGCATACTCCATATTTCTTTTTTTGATAGCATCTATATCTCCTTTCATTAAAGCACGAAACGGAGTATAGATATGATTTTTTGGATAAATTTCGTATGGAAGCGAGCCTGCATATTCGTTGAATTCATATGCGTTAAAGCCAAACTGTGCCAGTTCCGGATACTTACTATATAAGAGATCTAAAATAATATCCCCATGTCTTGTACCCTGATACTGATGTTTTATCCGATACACACGGCATTTCACACGATCTGATTCTAAATACTGTCTACCGCTCTTATCATATGTAGGTACGAATTCAACGCTTTCACGGATGAATTCTGCTTCACTTTCTGGCCTCTCATAATATCGGATTCCCCCGGCATTTGTACACCTGACTGCCTGTTCCTGTACCAGATCACGTTCTGTCATATGTCTGCTGCAGGACAGCAGGATATCTTCTTCACTGAACCAAGTTTTCAGAAATTCATAAGGTGTAAAATATTTCTTGACCAGTCTTGCAAACTCCTGATCTCTTGCGTTTCTGGCTGATTCATCTTCCGCCTTTTTTCTCTTCATCTCGTCCACCAAGACTTCCAATTTCACATAAGGGAATCTCTTTAAAACTTCGACTGTCTTTCCGGTAAAGCTGCTTAATTCGTCCAATGGCAAAGAATAATACATCTCATTTCCTCCTTTATATCATGCATTAATTTTTTTACACATGAAATATGGAAAATTGCATAAAGAATAAAATCTCGCAAAAAAAAAGAGGCCAGGAAAGTCCCGGCTTCTCTCTTCTTTTTATTAACAGTTATACAGTCTAACTGAATATCCGTCCCAAAATCCCTTTTTCTTTTGTTTTGATGACTACATTTTTTCCTTTATAATCATAAATAATTTCATAGTTCTGTGGGGCATTTGGATTTAAAATATCATCTGGGTCAATTGATTCCAGTTCCACTCCATCGAGGAAATACCGGTAATCGTCATCATTTAATGTCGCTTCCAGCTTTGCCCGGTCTTCCTCGTATCGAACCTGGTTTTCGGCCCTCATATCCTGAAGCATAACAGTGGTCATACCGAACAATAAAAAAATGATAATAAAACCAACGGCCATTTTTAAAATTGCATTACGAAATCCATCGTCCATATACATATCCCTCTCTTTTCATCCTATTTATTTTGTTATCCTGCGAAAGTTCCCGAACGGCTACGCCATTCGCTTATACTGCTGCAGCCAGGCAGAGCTGTTCGTTTGCGAATGCATACAGCTTATTTTTTACCAGTGCTTTCACAAAGCTTGCAATGGCTATTGTTACGCCGTTTCCGAGCTGCTGCTGTTTAGAGTTTAAAGAGCCAAACAAATGGAACTTTTTTGGAAGCCCCATGAGTGCAGCTACTTCTGAAACACTCAAGATCCGGTTGCCGACCGGCGGCATCATATTCACCTTTCGCCAGTTTACGATAGTCGGAGCCGGCTCATCCATGGCAAGGCGCCGGTATGTATCACTGTGCCGGTTCAGATCCTTCATTTCAGGAATATCCTTGTAATTATGACCGGGTCGCACAAAACTCATTTTCCGCATCGTGTCTGTACCAGGTTTTGTGATATCGCCGGCATTGAACCAGGTATCATCTACTTTAACCAGGGCATCTCCGGCTGTCCGATGTGAAGAAAGCTCTACATCAGGGATTATTACTTTTCCGATCCTGCTCCCGATCAAAATCATGCGCCGGCGCTTGGTATAGCCTCCTACTTCCAGATCGGATACGATCTGATAAGTAATCCGGTATTCCGGCAGGGAACTGAGTACGCGCTCCAGATATTTCCCTTTTTCTTTGGTAATAAACTGAGGGACATTCTCAATGACGAACAGATACGGCTGTTTTGCCTTTACGATGCGGATATAGTCATCCACCAAACTTCGCTTCTCTTCTGCTGTCTTTGACTGGATATTATGCCGGTTGGCATTGGAGTATCCCTGGCAACAGGGGCCGCCGATTATCAGATCCGGTTTCTGGCAGTGCAGCATATCCGGTTCCACTTCCCGCATGTCAGCGCAGAGGATGTGATTCCCGATATTGCAGCGGTACGTTTCGCAGGCGTCTTCATCAAAATCGACAGCTGCCTTAATATCAAATGCCCGATCCATGTGGAATGGATAATCCAAAAGCCCTGCCCCTGAAAAGAGGCTGATAACATCAAAAACACAAGATATATCGTTCGCGGTAATACCCGAAAACAGCCCGGCAGTTTCCAACGCCTGGTAAATAGCTGGATCATTGTGCAATAACAGACTACGATCAAATGTAACCGTGTGATGTTCTTCCCGGCTGATGAGTTCCGCCAGTTCCATATCTGTTGTCTGATCTGCTACTCCCGGAACTTCTTTTACGGCTGATACCTGGATCTGATCAGCTTCGATTCGGATCTCCAGATAAGATGCCATGGCAATCAGCTCTTTAACGTCGCTGCTGCGGATATCGATCAGCGGTTTATGGTTCGGCCCTTTCCGGCTTACGGTATTGGTTCCATGTACATCCGGAACAATCACGATTTCATTTTTTGCCACATCCAAAATATAGCGGTACCTGGAACCAACCGTAAAATGTTCATTCGCCTGAAAAGAAAATGTCAGGCCGCGCTTGCTTGTTTTGATTCTCATAGGTTTCTCCTTCCGTAAGGTACAAACAAGTTATTTAAAAATGTTTTGCCTCTGATTTCGCTTCTCCAAACGTCAACTTAATTGCTGCATTGCAAGTTTAAAAGCAAGCATATACAAATCTAATATTCCTGTGGGCTGTTTACCGATATTTCCAACAAATTCCCCGACATCCGTTAGATAACCGGATAACACATCATATCCTTTTGAACTGATGCCCGTATCCTCAGAAAAATCTTCAAGAACGCTATCGTAAAATTCATCGAGTTTGTCTTCGTCTGTTTCCCAGTCGTACCTATCATGTTTTAGAATATCATCTAAAATTTCCTCTTCTTCCAATATCTCCTTTAGGTCCTTTTTTGCCTCAGCTTCGTCATAGGTATATATCCTGCGATCATGACAGGATATTTTCTCGTTAAAATATCCAATGTTATTCACAAAGTCTTTGAATCCCTCAAAGGTCATATTATTGTAATTTACTGCAACTAACTCCCCTAAATCACCGGAAATATGCAGCCTGCAATAATCCTGCTCAAATAAAAATCGTATTCTGTATTCATTATTATTTGGATTCTTGAAATCTAAAATTTTGATATTCCCGTAATCAGTAAATGTAGCCACATGATCTTTGAAGTTTTGTTTTTCTCTTTCTAAATCAATCATAATGCCCTCCAGGCTTAATTTTTACGCCAATTTAATTTTTGTCCGTATCGACAGACATGGCTTAATATCCGAGATATACATCCTCGAAATGTTTTACGATATTACCTGTCCCATCAAGGATTTCAGCGTCCTCAAAACGGTATACCCAATCCTTGGTCTCCTTTTCGATATCATCCAGAATTTCCCGGATAAAAACCTTAAATGTTTCCATTATGCCGCGGCTTTCCCAGTCCATGTATACATCGGCGTCCATCAAGAAAACGGCAAGGGAAGAATTTCCTTCCACCCGCACTACATCAAACGAGTCTCCAGCTATCATTTCCGAAAGTGACCGGATCCCCTCTGAAGTCATGCCGTCTTCTCCTGGGATCTGCAGCCCACAGACTTTATATTTCTTTTTAGGGAATTCCTTCGATCCAAGAACGCCGGCTCCATCCTCGTCCAAATATCCGGATAACCCGCAGATCAACCGCTTTGCGTCATACCATGTCAGAAGCGGGCTGATGTAATGAGATCTGTTCTGAGCATCGAGCTCAAAATCAAATTCAGCCAGCTTCCTTTTCCAGTGTTCCCCGTATTCTTTTTGGAAGGCTTCAATGGAGCCGTAATCATAACATTCCAAGACCTCGCTTATATCAATATCCGGCACATAAACAATCTTGTGGCTTACCCGGAATACGTCCTGCCCCCTCTTTCATGACGGCGAATCAACGCTGATCCGGTACAGCTCAAACATGTCTTCCGTAAGCTGCCTGCAGATCTGAAAATTATCACTGTCGGTCAATTCCCACTTGCCATAACGGCTTAAATCAGGTGCTTCATCATAAACAGATGGGCAGCTTTCAATCATGGAATAAAATTCGTGAATCGGCATATTAACCTGCGCAGGTATGCTGCCAGCAAATCTCCTTTTTAACAGAAAGTCCAGTTTTTCCAGCAAAGTGTTCCTACTAATCCAATCTTTGTTCATTTCTTTTCTCCTTTCATTTTTTTGAACCACTCATTGATACAAAAGGAATATGGCGGAATAGGCGCATAATAAAACAAGCAGAGAAAATCCCTGCTTGTTCTTCCGTGTATATTGGCAGGGTGTTCCCTGTGAACACCCTGCGTATAATTTATATAATCGAATGCTCTTTGAACGACCAATAGCATCCATCACCGATAATGATATGATCGAGAAGGCCGATATTCATGATCTTGCCTGCTTCACCCATTCTCCGCGTCACTTCCATATCTTCCTTTGAAGGCGCAGGATCCCCGCTGGGGTGGTTATGTGCAATTATGAAATGCGCAGCCCCACATAGGCACAGCCTGACAAATATCTCCCTTGGAGATACAACGGAGCTGTTGACACTTCCATGATTAGTTTCAAAGATTCCAATCGGCTTGCATTTCGTATCCAATGCAATCAGCCATATATGTTCTTCCGCTTTTAATTCAGCGTGATACAGATCATCCAGCATATTTTTGACCTTCTGCGGAGTATTCAGGGAATCTACGGCAGGGCAGTTTTTTACTGTTTTCCTTAACCAGAACATTCTTTCTGTCCTGATCCAATTCTACCGAGTATTTTGTTACCCTCATTTCTTCTCTCCTTCCTTAAGCGTTTTAAATTTCTTATACACTGACTTTCTCATGCAAACATTGATGTTTGCCAGTACATCGCAGTGCTCAAAATTTCCTTTCCGATACAGCCCATATTCTTTGCGAAATGTTGTAATCTCATCGATGAGATTAAAATATTCGGGCATTCCGATTCCAAGAGAACGAAAGAAAGTTTCATAATCTGCTTTGATCCGAGGCCGGATCTTAAGGACTACCGGAGGTTTTGCACTTGTTGGTTCTCCGACCCAATATATTTTTGGTCGTACTGTCCGACACAAATATTCCATACGGTAGGCTTTACAGTCATCTGTACTTGTCTTCCTTATTTCAGGAATCTGTTTTGGTTCCGCATTCCACGAAGCTGCCTTTGGATTAGTGATCATGATCGGATTTCCATCCTTATCCAATACAGGAGTTCCGTCGATTACCGTCTCCGTAAAAGAAATATAACTTCCCTTTAAAGCTTCTTCAATAATATCATTTTCATATCCTTTGTTGAATAGAATCTGTTCGACGATGGTTTTTCTTACTGTGTTTGCCTGACTGACATAATCTTCTACGTGTTCACCCAGGATTTTTAAGTATGCCGCTTGGATGTTTCCTTCCACTTCCGCTCTCATTTTTTCTTCTGTCTTATTTTCTCGTGGACACAACGGCACATCACGTAAATCATTTGAAGTGATTTCAAAATATTTAATCAACGTCTGGATATAAGTTTCATTTTGAAAGACTTCATCCGGACCCTTTGCTTCATAAATCCAAGTATGTACAGCCGGAAACAAATTCCCAGCAGGAACAATCTCCGTACTGGCTCCATTCCCATCCTTTATGGATACGCAGGTTTCCTCTGCCAATATGATTGCCTTTGCTTCCGGCTCTGTATGGAAAAACCGTTCGATTGTTTCATTTAAAAATACTGGGAGCCAGACCTTTTGCTGGTCATCCATCAATTCAGACAGAGGATATCCCTTTCTTGGAATCGCCAGAAAAGAAGTATCTTTTTCTGCTGGTGCCATATCTTTATAAAAGATTGCATATGGAGCATATCCAGCTCTTTTCCCGTAGTAATATAAAGAATCTGGATTCGTAAGATTTGCATAGGTGTCTACATGATGCGGCATACGCATTAGATATATGACCTGTCCGCATTTTACGCAAAACCACACCGCTCTCGTGTATTCCGCAACCTGCTCCAAGTATTCTTCTGTAGTCAAATTATCGTGATACATATAATTACGTTGCCGTTCTTCCGGATATTCTTTCTTCCATTCATAAAAATAGTCTTTTATCTGACGGTTTGTTTTCTCTATGGCTCCAAACGCAATGACACATTCTTTGCCGCATCCTTCGATGGCATCTACAAAGTCTTTTTCGGAGCTGTATTTACACACTTCCCGCATGATTATCGGCTCTTTTTCGGAACGGGTGCCACTGCGGATCTGCAAAATGGACGGGCCGCCTTTGTTATATCCTCCTTCATACAATGTAAATGCATTGAGCAGAGGATCCATAATGGCTGTTAGATCCTGATAATCGCTGGATGCAACCGTGAAACCCATATGACTCAGCATGTCCCTATACTGCTCTGCTTTTTCCATCCACATCTTCTTATACAGGTTATCAGAAAAAATTTCCTGAAGGCGTTTTACTGCTTCTACCTGCCGGTTATCGCCGTTTACCAGGTTTTCTACCCGTACCAGAAGTAGTGGCAGAGCATGCTGAAACGTTTTTTCTAAGATACTCATTTTCAGGAACTCTGTTTTGATACCTCCTTTTTCAGCAGCCTCCATATCCTGCTTGCAATCCCAGTAGAGATTCCGAAGGCTCTGGCTCTGACCGTTTACTTCAATACTCAGGCAGTCTCTGGAACACTTCCAAGAAGCATTGATCACTTCATATAATAGGTTCGATGCTTCCAAAAGTTCTTCTGCATGATCCGATACTTGTTCAAATTCTAAGGGATCCAAAGAATCCCATTTGTCTTTTTCTTCGATTTTTCTCATATGTTTTCCTTTCTTCCTTGTGAAACTGTCGTGAATATTTACTTGAGTAATATGGAGAATACATCTGAAAATAAAAAAAGAACACCACCGAAATGATGTCCTTTTTTATATAGTGATAAAACTCAATCGAATCTACGTTCTGCTTGCCCACAATTACGAAGCGCTATCTTACTGGCCTATGCCGCGCCATACCATTTTCCATCAATACAAACCTCAACATGGACGTATTCCGCCGATGTTTCGCCGTAAATCCCTTCCGCATGATGAGTGAGTCGAATGATTTCATCTTCACCCCCATCCTTCACCGTTCCGTTCCATTCGAATTTCATAAACCCATTATCTAATTTTTCATAAATTCCCGGATTGTATGGGCTGTTTTCATCTTCTACAAGTTCTACTTCCGGATAATTTTCGATAAAATGATTGAAAATCTCCTCAATGTCATCCTCTTTTATTTTGCACGTCATAATAATTTTACATTTTTTCATCGTTGGCTCTCCTTCACCGTTTAAAATACAGATTGCTTCCTGGACATGGCAGTCCTGAAGACCGCCTTCCTCTTCTGCTTGACAGAAGAACTTCGTGGATACGAGATGGTTTTCCAGAAAATACGGCTCAAAATGTTCCTTTTTGTAGTCGTCATCCAAAATGACATAAAATATAGTCTCTTCTGGATGCATCCGCGCATATTCTATCAGGAATGTGTGGATCTCCTCCGGGCGGTTTCCTTTTTTAGAATCCGGTGTTAATGCGGCAATCGAAAGCCCGTACTGGCCCAAAGAAGAAACCAGCATCTCTTTTTGATGCTTTGATCCTACCGATTCATCATGCCATATCCGCTTCCAGGTTGAAGACAGGACAATCTCCGCATCCGTTGCATCCACGATCTCTTTCAATCTTCGAATATTTTCCGGATTCAGCTCCCTCCCTGTACGGTCGCAGTATGGCATGCAGTTTAAGACTCCATCTACATCCAAAAAAATAAATTTCTTTTGGTTCATATCTTTTCCTTTCGTTCTGAATCTAATCTTCTCTGCGTATGTGTCTTTGTTTCTACCATGGATATTTGGCAAGATCACCATATTCCGTACCGTCCGGATCCAGATTGATCCATTCACAGCCATGTGATGACGCATACCTGCAGATCTGGCTCAGAATCTCCCCTTCCTGCGAATCAGGGAACAAATCTTCTAATTCTTCTTTGCCTGGAACACAAATCAGACAGCCATAGCATTCCCAGCTATCATACGTTTTAGGAAAAACTGCAAGCCCCTCATTATTATGCATCCTTATCAATGTTTCCATAGCCTCAGGTGTGACATGGATCGTAGAAAGATCCAACATGCTGTATTTGTAGACATCCTGTTCTTTTACCATTTTTAATTCTCCTTTCAATTCTTTAAGCTGGCATTAATATTGACACACATAATATGGAAAATAAACAGGGCAATAAAAGAAAGCTTTTCTCATAAAAAAAAGCACCCTGATCGGGTGCTTTCGCAATGTACTTATGATAATAGTTCTCCTTCCAGATAAGAGCAGCGCAAATAATCTGGATTCTGATAGTATGTGCTGGAATTGAAATCTGAAATCTCCTCGGCTATAAAAGACGAAAACACATCCAGAATACCCTGTGCCGGATCGTTTGGCGATGTATCCAAAATTAGTCTTTGATATACGGCTCCAATAGACGTTACAGATGGGACACTGTACCTGCATTCAGCCTCTGAATCATAATCACCTGTCTGAATGCCGAATTCCTCGATCAGCTCGTCTGACACCTGCTCAAACGGCAAACAGTGGTTTACCTGTGCCGCATACAGCTGATGATCAATATCCTTTTTTGAAAAGTATTTGATCACTGTTTTCCGTTGGTTATATGTCTTTCTGGCAATATATTCGATCAGGCTGCAGACATAATAAATATCATCTTTTTCCTTCTCTGTCATGGATAAGTTCACTCCCCTCAAATGTTAAACATCTCAGTGCATTAATAGTGTGAAAACTGATTTGATGGGTTGGATGCTTGAACTTCGCATATTCCCAAAAAATACTGCGAGAGATTTTTCCATCCAAAAAACCATTCACAAAATCCCAAATCGTGTCATCTGCCATTGGACCTTCTACGATGTCATAAGAATGAGGGATCCCTGCGCGGCAATTCGCAATAAAGTCCAGCCATTCATCGTTCATATCCGGAAAACGGCATATTTTTAATTCAGGATTTTCAGCGTAAGTATATCGATTGATAACCCCCGGCCGAGTCTTTCGGTTTGCCCAACGATATGCCTGATCATAATTATTGGTACAATAAAACCCGAAAGAAAAATCCTTGGTATACTTCGTAATCCTGATTTCAGGATAGATTACCTCTTCTTGGCTTCCATGGTACAAAATTACTGAAGACACAGTTTCACCTTCTTCGTTTTCTTTTAGTTTAACATACTTTATAAAAGTCTACAATCCGTATTATTACTGTTCCTGTTTCCGGTTTTGAGATCTTACGCATAGGCAGCATAGCGAAACCGTCCAATATGGGCATCCCAATCAAAATCGTCCGGGAGATATCGTTCCAGCTTATCTTTGAACTCCTGCCGCAGTGCTTCATAAGAAGCATAAGGTTTTTCATTGAAAGTATCAAATCCGTCCATATCCTTATCAGCAAAAATAACATAAAGTGTTGGTGAAGCCCAGCATATGGCATCCCGAAAATGCGGATTTTTCGTACACGTTTCAAAATCTGAAAAATATGCATTCTTCTTTCCGTCATGGCCTAAATATAGATACTTCTCTATTAATATAGAGGAAATGAAAAGAAATAAAATTGTAAAAAAGGAGGTGCTAGTGCCCTCCCTTTTCTAAATTTGCTAAATGTCATTCAATTTGATGTATGTCAAAACTTATATTGTGGATAAAATTTGGATCGCACCCATCATTTGCTGCAAGACGTAAATAATGTTTAATAAGAGCAATCAGATTTTCGTCAGATTTATTTCTATAACGCTCATTATCAAAAATGTATGTCTCCGTATATGAATATTTTTTGTCTTCTTTCCAATCCCTTATCCTTCCTGATTTTATGTCTGGATGGTTCTCATCCATTGTGTAATAAATTTTACCTATGTATTTCTTAATTTTCTCGCCATTCCTATACCATATCAGCTTAAAATTTTCTGGCACCTCTACACAAAGCTTTGGAGAATTATGAACTTCGGCACAATATCCACAACTAATACGCCAGTCTGGAAACGTATCGGATTCTTCTACTTTGCTAATTCCTACCATCCAACAACCATTTCTCCTAAAATATTGTCCAATCACCATCAGACGCCCTTCTTTTCCGCAGTCAATTACGCATTGTATAGGTTCTAAATCCCCGCAGCTATCAACATTATCTCCCATAATGCCGTATTCGCCAAATGCATTCTTATACCCATGAAATTTAAGTCTCCTCATATTCTTGATCTCCCGTAACACTATCCGACTAAGTCGAAACCGTAATGGCAAAATCCAGTCGTATCAGAAAGATAGTCGGAAATTCCTTCCCCATAATCTTCTACATCCGTATGCTCGTCAATCAGGGATTCTGGTATTTCAATCTCTGTAGGTAACTCCTGTAATAAGTCTAAATCTCCATCTGTATCCCATTTAATGTTAACTGCTTTCATCTTAATTCCTCCATATTTGTAGTAAGGTCATGCCCTCTTACTTTCCCGTCACGTAACCGCGGGCTGCCCTTCACACTGTCATAATTCCCATTCTTCATGGAAATTCTCTCCCTCAATGCTGCATCCGACTTCTGTTTCCGGATCATTCTCTACTGGCCAACCATTATCGACTGCCTGCAATGCCACCCGGTACGCTTCCTTTAAATTCCCGGCCTCTGTTTCCGGAATCCATATGGAAGAATAAGAAGCCTGTCGAATCTGGATCAGGTATCCTCTTTCTTTGTGTGCCAGATTTTCTGCCTGCTGAAATGCTTTGGATACAACAGTAAAGTTAGACCGGATGACCAGACTGCAACCGTCTTCTACAATTTTAAAGCGGCCATCATATCCCATATGAGCTAAAACTTCCGGTAACTTTTCTCTGGCACCTACAGAAAGATGCCTCAGTGAATAGCAATTCCATTTTTCCATTATTTTCCTCCTTTTTAAGTTTACATTAATTTTTTCAAACGTAATATGGGAAAACGGAGAAAGAATAAAATCAAAACAAAGTTTGCGTAGCAAAAAAAAGACCCGAAGGCCTTCTTTCCTGCTTCCTTATTAATAATGGTACCTGCGTGACAAAATAGTTAAGACATCATGTTCTTTAACGTATACAAGACGATTTTTTTCGTCAATTCTGCGGCTGAAAAATCCCTGCAGTTCATATTGCAGAGGTTCCGGCTTTCTGATCTCCTGCATATTCCCGTTACGTTCGATATTCTTAATCAGCTGGTTGATTCTTTTTAAGGTTTTCCTGTCCTGTGACTGCCAATACAGATAATCAGCCCAGGCTTCATCCGTCTAAGACAGCATAGGTTAATCCTTCGTTAACTCATGTGTGGATATTTTGCCGTTTTTATATTGGGCTAAAGATTTCATTAAATGTTCATGGTTTTCCTTATTCCCAAGCAGATATATGCATATTCCGCAAGAACTGGGTTCTTCCGCAATTATCCGTAAATGGAATTGAAACAAAAGTGCTAAAATGA
>ERZ1673736.3540-NODE-3540-length-14466-cov-111.132191_pt1 | contig 14466 bp, 22 predicted proteins | sample MGYA00580212_ERZ1673736 | MGnify/ENA primary metagenome ERZ1673736 (study PRJEB41218, sample SAMN15661752) | gut metagenome | host: Homo sapiens | place: Canada: London | collected 2015-08-20/2019-03-30 | study: EMG produced TPA metagenomics assembly of...
GGTTCGACTCCCGCCGGCTCCACCAGTTAATAATAAAAGTAGGAAAGGATTTATTATGGAATACTTTTTTAATGTCTCAGTTAAATTAAAGACAATAAAAAGTAAAGTGTTTAAGCGGAATGTTCTTTTAGTAGCAAATTCTCCTTGGGAAGCGATGAACATCGCTGCGAGAGTTTTTTCCAAAACTACTGTAGGAGGAGAGCCTTTAATCATTCTTGATGCTTCTGCGGAGAGAGATAATAAGTATGAGTGTGTTATTATAAAAGACACTCTTTATGAAGATGAAGATTATTTGATTGAGGATTCGTATGGAAATTGAAAGAAAGTGGATTCTTCAAAGAGTTCCTACCGAATTTCGATTAGTAAAAAATTCTCAGGTAGAGCAATTTTATGTTTCGACGAATCCAGAAGTACGGTTACGACATAATCCGGCAAGTAAAGAACCTTTTAGAATTACTGTAAAAGGTGAAGGGACTTTAACAAGAGAAGAAATTGAAACAGAAATTTCAGAAGATTTTTACAATCAGCTAAAAGATTTTGTCGATAAACCTCCAATTAAGAAAAATTATTCCGTTTTTAATTGCGGCGGGTATCCGCTCACGGTTTCTGTAGTAGATGATGGAGCTTTTATCTATGCAGAAATTGAATTTGAATCAGAGGAGCAGGCCCGCGACTATCAGTTTCCTATTGATGATGCTATTGAAGTGACGGATGATTCAAATTACAAGATGAAAAATTATTGGTTACGTACTCGTAATTAAAATTTAGACCCGTACTGCAAAGAACTCTTTACCTGTTGTTTGAACTGGAGAAAAAGATGATGGGTCTAGTATATGCGCCAGTAGCATAACGGAGAGTGCACAGGGCTACGGACCCTGGCTTGTGGGAGTTCAAATCTTCTCTGGCGTACCATATGCAGAGATGGCCGAGTCTGGTTTATGGCGCCTGCCTAGAAAGCAGGAGGTCGAAAGATCCGTGGGTTCAAATCCTACTCTCTGCGCCATATTGGTATCTTACATACAAGTCTGAAAGGCAGTAAGAATAAATCGTAGGGCCTTAAATCCGAGCCAGTAAAATAGAAGAGCTATACTTCGAGATACCCTTCGAGGATTGGAGCAACGAAGGTAAAAAATAAAGTCCCCAAGATGTTTTCCGGTATCAGTACACAACCGGCATAGAGCAGAAGGGTTTAGGGTCGGTGCCTCGTATAGCACTAGAGGAAACGATAAGGACCAGGCATGGAAATCTGCGGAAGTGCGAAAAACCCTAAGTTAGTATCCGGGTGTAGTTCAGTTGATTAGAACGTGTGATTTGGGATCACGAGGCCGTGAGTTTGAGTCTCACCACTCGGACCACTCGCTCTTAGGGAGCGAGGATATGTATCACTCCTTTCCTATATATAGACTCAATACAGCAAATATATGCAAATATACTTGTATAAAAAGATTTTACTAAATAAATCTTATTTAGAAAGCTAAGAAGCATTTTCTTTTTGAAGGGAAGCCAAGAAAATGTTGAGCATATGGGCAAGCCCTTTTGAGTCTAGTCTTTAGAAACTTTTGAAAATATTAAAAATAAATGATATAATATTTATAGAAAGTTGAGAAAGGAAGTCTTAAATATGAAGAATAACTTTGTTGCTATGGGTTGCTTTTATCGAGCTAATCCTTATGGTCTTGTTAAGACTATTTGTCGTGGTTTCGATGCTGACTCTGGAGATGTCATGATTGCTTATGTTCAAGTCGGTAAAGGCGGTTGCGCGAGCGAAGTTTTCTTTATGCTTGAGAACGAATTTAAAAATATCTTTCTGAGTTAAATGCCCGGTTAGCTCAGCTGGGAGAGCATCGCGTTTACACTGCGGAGGTCGGCGGTTCGAGCCCGTCACCGGGTACCACTTAAAGTCTAGGAGAAAATTATGAATTTTGTTGTTGGAGTTCTTAGTTTCTTTGAAAATGAAATTAAGTTAGAGAAGATTACTGCTGAATCAGAAAAAGAAGCTCTAAAGAAACATTCTCTTTTGAATGGATATACCATTGATGAAGATGCTTCTTTAGAGAAGATTTATGACGATTTGTTCAACTGCGATATAGCAGCGAGTGTAATTAAAATATAAGTAAAATAAAGACGCATACAGCAAATTCTTCTTAATAGAAGATGCAGGTTCGAATCCTGTGGATCGCGCTTAGCGATTTTGGCGGAATGGTTTACGCAACTGTCTGATAAACAGTCTTTTCTTTAATGCGTCTTGATTTATAGCGGATTGGTGTAATGGTAACACGCGGGACTTTGACTCCCTTGTTAGAGGTTCGACCCCTCTATCCGCTGCCATATACCGCTTTAGTGTAGCGGTCTGCACGCTTGGCTCTGAACCAAGAAGTTTTCGTTCAACACGAAGAAGCGGTGCCAGTAATAGAAGCAATACGTACAGAAATCGTAAATAAGACTTCTATTGTCAGGATGTAGGATTGAAAGCGTCCACCATTTAAAGAGTGGCGAGTAAACCTGCAGGGCTCGCCTTTGGCGTAGTAGCACACTGACGAGGTTCTCGATTAACCTTATCCAAAATCGTTTATATGGGGAGTTAGCTCAGTTGGTAGAGCGCGTTATAGTTTGGTCTTGTTAAAGACCGTAACAGCAATCTTTAACTTGCTTTGGGTGCACGATGTCGCAGGTTCGAGTCCTGCACTCCCCGCCGAATACACCGGAGATACTTTCATCCGCCGGGGAAGAAGAAGAGAAAGGTGAGAAGCACAACTCAGCATAAAAATGTGCAATATCCCGGAGTGGTGGAATTGGCAGACACAGGGGACTTAAAATCCCCTGAGAGCAATCTCGTACGGGTTCGAGTCCCGTCTCCGGGACCAAACAATTCTTTTATATATGGGTCAGTAACGTTATAAAGTAGACACCCCGGTCTGTAAAACCGGTGCTTTCGAGCTCGAGTGGGTGCGATTCCCTCCTGGCCCACCACATCTAACAATAGGAAAGGAAGTAAATAGATGAATATTGTCCATACAGGAAATCGTTTTTAGGTATATGGTGACGATGTAAAAACTTATAAAGAGTTACCAATCGGAACCTATACAATCGGTTTCCATCCCCAAATGGGAATTTGGCTTTCTGTTCATAATAATTTGCAGATTGGCGAAGAAAAAGTTTATGGCTCGCATAGTCATAAAGTAGAGAAAGTTTTCAACTCTTTCGATAAGTCCGAGCGAAACTTTGGTATAATTCTTTCTGGTAAGAAAGGTATTGGCAAATCTCTTTTTGCAAGAATGATTGCGGATGCCGCGATCAAGCGAGAAATGCCAGTGATTGTAGTCGATTCTCCTATCCCCCGGAATTAGTAATTTCCTCAGTTCCATTGAACAAGAAGTTGTTATTATCTTTGACGAGTTTGAAAAGACTTTTGCCAGGAATGATGACGGCGATCCGCAGGTAGGACTTTTAAGTCTATTTGATGGGATTGATAATGGAAAGAAACTTTTTGTTATCACTTGTAACGATACAAGAAAATTGAACGAATTTCTTATCAATCGCCCTGGTCGTTTTCACTATCATTTTGAGATTGGCTGTCCTACCGCAGATGAAGTACGGGCATATATGATGGATGCGCTTGGAAGCGGCAAGGAAGAGGAAATTGAAAAGGTTGTTAAGTTATCGCAGGTCGCAGACATCACTTATGATAGCCTAAGGGCTATTGCTTTTGATTTGAAACAGGGTTATCCTTTGGAGGAAACCTTAATGGACTTGAATATTAACTATGAGAGAGGTGTTCTCTTTGATGTTAATGTTCGTTTGACTAATGGTTGGGTTATGACTGCATATAATTATAATCTCGATCTTTATGCCAAAGAGGTTCAGTGTCTTCGGTTTAAAAAAGATAAGAATGATTTCTACCTTTCTTTTGATCCAGGAAAGATTAAATCTATGGATGGTACTCTCGTACTTATGGGCGTAGATGCTAATTTCTATTGTGATTTTGATGCTTTCGATTATGATTACCCCACTGAGGAAGAGAGTGCAAAGGCTAGAAAGGAATTTAACGAAAAAGTAAGGGTTGAAAATGCAACCTTTACTAAGGTTTCAATTTATGGAGTCAATAAGTATATTGACCTTTAATATAAAGACCTAAGCAAGTCTTAAAACTGCTTTATATATTGCGGGTAGGACAAGTGGTTAAGTCGCAGCCCTCATAAGGCTTGAGGAATGAGTTCGATTCTCATACCCGCAACCATCCATCGTTGCAGCGGTGTTTATATATATTTCATTTATAAATGCAATATGTATGATTGAGGTTCTGCAAAACCTTGATTACCCTAGAGGGGCTAGCCATAAGCTAGCCCCTCTTTTCTGTTGTCCTCGTTCTGCTCCGGGTTTCCGTTCGCGCAGGCTCACCAAATTTTTCTTTCAAAAATGGGGTTTGGACAATTTATGTGAAATCTCTTGTCAATATTGTTATATAGTATAAAGAGAGATAATTTTCTCTACTTCTTTAAGAAAGGAGAATAAGTATGATTACTGTTGGTAAAAATACAGCCAATAAAATTATATATGGCGCGATTCATTTTTTATGTGATTACCAAAGTGATGTTGCTAATCTCCCTACAAACCGAAAGCCAGGCAGTTCGGCATATGTAATTGAAAATGGAAATAAATATATTCTCAATTCTGATCATGAATGGGTGTTGTAGCCCTCTGGTGGAGGCGGAGATTAGCCTCTTCCTCCAGAAGATACAACTATTATTTATGATGGCGGACTAATTGGCTAAAGGAGGGAGTGACTTTGGCTGAAGTTGTTTATAAAACAATATTTTAGTTCAAGCGAGGAACATCAGAGAAGTGGACCGAATTAAATCCAATTCTTCGTCAAGGTGAGCCGGGATTTGAAATAGATACTGGAAAGTTAAAAATTGGAGATGGAGCCACCGAGTGGAAATAGTTAAAATATATAAATAGTAGTTTGGTAAATGTTGATGTAGACAATCAATCTATTGTTATTGATGGAATTGGACAGATTTCATTAAAAGGATTTGCAGAAGCATCAACAGGGCAATCTATTAGAAAAAGAGAAGATGGCACATTAGAGTGGTATACTCCAATATCTTAGGATAAAGTAATAGAAACTATCTCTATCGGAAATAAAGATTTGCCGGTTGAAGATAATAAAGTTACTATTCCGGCGGGAACAGAAGAAAATCTTGGTTTAATTAAGGGGAGTAGTTAGAATAACTAGATAAAAATACTTTCAGATGGAACCGGAGAAATTAATTCTGTAGGACTTGATAAAATAGTGGATGTTGAAGGTTTTACTTTAATATTAAACTGTGGGACAGCAGTAGACTAAAATAAGGAGGCATTTTAAAGATGGCCAATGAATTAAAAACTAGAATCCAACTTAGACATGATACCGAGGAAAATTGGACTTCAGTTAAGGACTCCTTTATTCCTCTCGTTGGAGAGGCTTGTCTTACCACTGATGGCGAGAATAAAGGAAAAGTAAAATATGGTGATGGAACAAGCACTTGGGGTTAGTTAGAATATTCTGGTGGAAAAGATATTGTAGAAGTTGATTCATCTATTGTAAAATTTGATGATGATTTTACATTTACCTATACTTTTGGTAAATATGCTCCTGGAGGAGATGGATCTGTTAATATTCCCGCGACTGGAAAAACATTAGATCAATTACTGCTAGATGCTTTTGCGGAAGAAAAAAATCCTACTATTACGCAACCTTCTGTTAGTATTTCCTCTAGTCAAATGAAAGCGTATGAAGCAGGCACTAATGTAACTCCAACTTATACTGCAACTTTAAATAAAGGATCTTATCAATACGGCCCAGACACTGGAATTACAGCAACCGGTTGGAGCGTCCAATTTGATGAAGAAACAAAAACAGAAGCTACTGGAACTTTCTCTGAAATTCAAGTTGAAGATGCTACTAATTTAAAGATTACAGCAACAGCTAGTTATGGGAATGGAGCTATTCCTGTTACAAATCTTGGTTCTGAATATGCAGAAGGACAAATTAAAGCTGGATCTAAGTCTAATAGCACAGGAGCTATTACTGGATATCGCTAGATTTTTTATGGAGTTAATAATTCTACAGATCCTTTAACTAGCGCGATTATTCGTTCTTTAACAGCAAGCAATAAAGCGGCAGCCGCAATGACTATTAATAGCATTAAAGCAAAAAGTGATACTAAGAGAATTATTATCGCAGTTCCTCAATCTTCTGGGCTTAAAGTTACCGCAGCTAATATTACTTCTAGTTTGAACGCAGATGTAACTTCTAGCTATGTAAAGCAAGGACCAGTGCAAGTAGAAGGGGCAAATGGATTTACCGCGGTTCCTTATGATGTATTCGTTTATCAACCTGCTTCCATTGATCCAACTGAGGATCATAAGGTTGTAATTGGAAAGTAAGGAAGGAGGAACAAATAATGGCAGTAATTAACAAAGATATTGCATATATGGCGTTACCTCTGAGTATTCGTAGAGGAAATCCTTTCCCTATTGATGAATATTCAGTATGGTATGATATGGAAGAATTAACAACATATGCTCAATCTAGTCCTGTAGCATATGTTGGTTAGGTAGTTACCTTAGTTAATGAAGAAGAAAATACAGTTGAAGCGTATATGATTCAAAATGCTGCTGGCAATTTAATGAAATTGGCTTCAACTACTGCTTCTGGTGATTTAACGGAAGATGTTTTAGAGCTTCAAGGAAAAGTTTCCGCATTAGAAACCTCTGTTGGTACCAAAGAAGAAGAAAGTTCAATAACAGCTTCTAATCTTTGGGCAGCCATTGAGGAAGTTAAAGCAGCTTATGAAGCAGCTGATAGTTCTATTAATGGAAAATTTAATGATTATTATAATAAAACAGAAGCAGATTCTAAGATTGACCAAAAAATTGCTACTGCAATAAGTTCAACTTATAAACCTGCTGGTTCCATTATGTTTAGTTTCCTGCCTACACTTGGAGCTGATCAAGAGGGAAAAGTATATAATATTATAGATGCTTTCACCACTACTGAAGACTTCGTTGAAGGAGCTGATAATAAATATCCAGCTGGAACTAACGTAGTATGTATTGACACCGATGATGCTGGAACTTACAAATGGGATGTTCTTGCGGGATTTGTAGATTTAAGTGGATACGAAACTACAAGTAGTGTAGATACTAAGTTAGCTAATAAAGTCGACAAAGTAGAAGGATCATCTTTAGTTCAAGACACTCTAATTGCTAAATTATAGGGTTTAGCAGAAATCAAAGGAGTTAGTGATGAATTAGAAATCGATCCTGATGATAAAATTCTTGGTGTAAAAGCGATTGCGTAGGAGAAAATTACTGGTCTTCCCGCAGCTTTAGCAGAGAAGATTAAAAGTATAACCGTAGGAACTACTCCTCTTTAGATTAGCAATGGCGCAGTTACTATTCCTATTGCTACAGCAGAGGCTCTTGGTGTAGTAAAAAGCACCACTAGTGAAAACGGCGTTTCTATTACAGGCGATGGAACTATGATTGTCAATAACATAAATATAGAAAAAATTACTTAGATTCCTGGTACAGAGCTTATCTTAAATGGTGGAGATGCTACTGTTAGTGAATAAAAATCAACTTGGAGGAAGATAAATAATGGCTACAACTTTTAATACAAGAATCCAATTAAAATATGATACTTATGAAAATTGGGATACCAATAACCCCGTTCTTCTAAAAGGAGAAATGGCTGTTGTTGAAGTTCCTGTTGAAACTGGAGTTGCTCAAAATGAGCCTACCTATTTGTTAAAAATCGGTGACGGTGAATCGGATTTTAAAACTTTAAAATGGGTAAGCGGGACGGCCGCAGATGTTTATACTTGGGCTAAAGCGGCAAGTAAACCAACTTATGCAGCGACTGAAATTACCGGACTTGAAGATTTTATCGGAGAAAAAATTCAAGATACCGATACACAATATTAGATTGTTAAGAATGGAGATATGGGCTTTAAGCTTCAATCTAGACCAAAAACTGGCGGATCTTGGACAGATGTAAGCACTATTGCTCTGACCGCTCCCACTTATAATTTAGTCGAAGGGACTACTAATGGTACTGTAAAATTTGGAATTACTGGTTCTGAAAAAGAAGTAAAAGTTCATGGACTTGGATCAGCAGCTTATACTGAATCTAGCGCTTATGATGCAGCTGGTAGCGCAGATACAGCAAAAAGCGAAGCTATCGATGAAGCTGCTAGTGCCACCGATGAAAAAATTGCAGCTCTAAAAATCAATGAATATGCAAAAACCACAGAAGTAGATTCTAAAATTGGAGCTGCAAAAACAGAGCTAATTGGTGAAGGAAGTGGCTCTTCTACTACTATTAAAGGTGCTTATGATGAAGCTAAAACCTATACTGATTAGCAAATTGCCGCTAGAATTTCCTCTACTTATAAAGCAGGAGGATCTGTTGCATTTGCTTCTCTGCCAGAACTAACTGCAACAGAAGAAGGAAAAGTTTATAACATTCTTGATAAATTCACTACTACAGACGATTTCGTAGAAGGTTCCGGAAAGAGCTATCCTGCTGGCACTAATATTGTTTGTATAGATGTAGGAGAAGAAGAATTTAAGTGGGATGTTTTAGCTGGAATGGTAGATCTTTCAGCATATGATACAGCAGAGACAACTCAGGGAAAAATTGATTCCGCTAAGCAAGAGGCCAAAAACTACGCAGATTCTAAAGTTAACGCTTTAGATAAAGAAGATTCAGCCGTAGAAAATCAATTTGTAACTGCGGTATCTGAAGTCGATGGTATCATTAGCGTAACTCGTACTCAGCCTACCATGGAGAATATCAACGGGTTGCCTGCGGCTCTTGCTAAAAAAGCTAATGATGGAGATTTAGCATTCGTTGCTAAAAGTGGAAAGATTGATGATTTAACTTAGACTGCTACAATTATTTTTAATTGTGGAAGCTCTAGCACAGTAATGTAAAATTTTAGATAAAGCCCATATTTATTAAATAAATATGGGCTTTATCTTTTTATAAGGAGGTCACAATAATGACTTTTGATACTAGAATCTCTCATAAGATAGATACAGAAGAAAATTGGAAAACAAATAATCCAATTTTATTAAAGGGAGAATTAATTATAGTAATTGATGAATCTAATACAGTTCATCTTAAAATTGGAAATGGAACGAGTCATTATTCAGAATTGCCATTTATTGAAAATGAAATTGTCTGGGGTACTTTTTAATTTGCAAAAAAATAAAAAATATAATATAATATATACATAAAGTTAAGGAAATAAAAACTTAAAATTATTAAAGGAGATTTAGATTATGTATCCTATTGAGAAGTATCGCTATTATACTAACGGTCGGCGAGTAATCGCCGTGTCTACTTATGCTGGAAAGACTGTCCGCGGTGTAGCTACCTGTGATCCCGGTGATGAATTTTCTATGGAAAAGGGTAAGGCACTTGCGGCTGCTCGATGCGCGTTGAAGATTGCTGGTAAGCGCTATGATCGTGCCACTCGTAAGACAAAGGAAGCTAATGAAGCTTGTCATGTGGCTGAGCGTCATCTTGAAAAGATGTGTGAGTATCTTACTGATTCTGAGCGGATGTTGATCCAGGCTGAGGATAATCTCGAGGATATTCTGAACGCTCTTTGATACCTGGGGCTTTATGCCCCTTTATGCCGGCGTGGTAGAGTGGTTTAATACAGCGGTCTTGAAAACCGCCGATCCGCAAGGGTCCGTAGGTTCGAATCCTACCGCCGGCGCCATCTATAATTAAAGGAGAAATATAATGCGCTGGTTAGTGAATTATATTCGACAAATATTTTGTAAACACGATTTTGTTTTTGATGAAGGTTGGGCAGAAAAAACAAGTGATTCAGGATCTTTTCGCAAAGGGATAAAAGTTTCTTGCTATTGTAAGAAATGTTCTTATCATAAATCTTGGTGGAAGTATTGACAATAAAAAATTTTTTTGATATAATATTTATAGAAAGTTGAAAGATATGAAAAACTGTTTGGATTGTAATAAATGTTGGGTTGTAAAAGATCCCGATCCAAAAGACGATACTTGTTTAGCTGCTTTCTGTAGCAAGTCTAAAACAAGAGGCATGAAATGCAATGAAATTTCATACCTAATGCCTTTAGGATATAATTCTACGTTCGCAGAAAGTCCTCTTCCTACCGACCCGTGGATTATTGTTGCGGAACATTGGGATACTCTTAGAGAAAAATGTACCGTTCCAGATTGGTGTCCGGGAATGGAAGAGAATGGAGAATATAGTTTGTTCACAGATAAAACATCTGTTGATATTATGAAAGAGCGACAGTAACTAAAAGACGCTTTCAGCAATTTATTTTAAGAATATAAAAAAGTTTGATTTTTAATTTCTTGCCATGATTTTGCGTCTTGAGAATATATTGCGGAGTAGCGTAATGGCTAGCGCAGGGGTCTCTAAAACCTCGGGAGTGGGTTCGAATCCCACCTCCGCTGCCACATAATAGGGAGGTATTCATATTCGTATGAGTAGGTCAAGAAAGAAAACTCCGTACAGTACGGATAACTCTGGAAAAGATTTAAAAAGAGTAGCCAATAAACGAATTAGGCGGCTTCTAAAAAATCCAGATATTGATTTGCGGTATAAGTCGTATAGAAAAGCTTTCCAATCATGGGATATATGCGATTTTAAGTTTTATGGAGATGATTTTGAAAGGTTCTATAAAAAGCAAATCATAAGATGGAAACATAGAAGATTATATTCTTTTTGGCAAGGTGAAGAAATGCCGACAAGAGAAGAATGTTGGCGGATGTATTTAAAGTGGTATTTGCGAAAGTAAGAAATTTTTGCAATAACTTAAAAAATATTTTATAATATAAGTGTAAATCTTCCTTTCAAACATATAAATAAGGCTCATACAGCAAAATTTTATTGCCGAATATTCGGCTCCTTGGATGAATCAAATGTATGATATTACTCTAAATATAATGCGATATTGCGAGCCTTGCGATTAAAACAATAAAGTATTAAAACTGGGTATCGCGCAGGAGAGCCATTATATAATGGACATAGGGCCATTCTTCTGCGCATTTTCTTTATCGAGGAGTTGGCAATTTATGTGGCAAAATAATATTGAATTTCTGGATGTACTTACAATGATTTCTTTTATTCTTCAAGTATAGAACTCAGAAGGTTGTAAATTAGATGAAGTAAATAAAAAACTAGATATTTTAATTGCGGAAGTAGTTAAGTTAAATGCTCGAGTGGGCTAATTGGTATAGCCGTCAAGCTCAAACCTTGATGTTTGTGAGTTCGAGTCTCACCTCGAGTACCATTTCTTGCAAGAAACGGGAGCGTCCAGTGCCTCGTTAGCAGATCTCTGGATGGTTGGCGCTGTGAAAGTTAAATGCGTCCGCGTGCAGAGCGAAGGATGGTCGCTGCATAATTATATGTGAACGTAGCCAAGTGGATTAAGGCCCCGGTCTGCAAAACCGCGTGACCCGAAAGGGCGTGAGTTCGAATCTCACCGTTCACTCCAGTATGAAGCTAGCTACCTCCCGGTTCCGCAGTACCGTGGGTTATAGATGCTTGCGAGGCCTGCGCTCTTGAACTGCTTTTATTACAAATTTTGGGCGACGGTTAATAATCAACTTAGCCTAATTCTTAAATATAATAAGAAGATAGGAGGTTGATTCTATATGCCAAAGAAAATAGATTTAACAGGACAAAGATTTGGTCGTTTAACAGTTCTTGAACCAGCACCAAATAAAGGCCGTAGAACTTAGTGGAAATGTCTATGTGATTGCGGAAATGAGTATGTTACTGCAACAGAGTCATTACGTAATGGAAGAACGTAGTCTTGTGGATGTTTACGCTCTGAACAAGTGGCAGACCGCAATAAAGCTAATACTATCAATCTTATTGGACAACGATTTGGAAAGTTAACTGTTATTAAGCAAGTAGCTTCAAAGCGTGGGCATAGTTGTTGGTTATGCCAATGTGACTGCGGAAATACAAAAGAAGTTTGTAGCACTGAATTAAAGAATGGTGATACCTTAAGCTGTGGATGTCTGCGAAGTTCTTTTGGAGAAAGTGTAATAGAGCATATTCTTCAAGAGAATAATATTCTTTATAAGAAAGAATATGAATTTGCAGATTTGGTAAGCGCAAATGGCACTCCATTAAGATTTGATTTTGTTATATTTTCTGAAAATAAAGAAATTGTTAGAATTGTTGAATACGATGGTGAACAGCATTTTCTTGACAAGACTAACAATTTCTGGAAGAATGACTCTTTAAAACAACGGCAAGATAGAGATAATCAGAAAAATAACTACTGTCACCAACACGATTATCCTATTGTTCGTATTCCCTATTGGGAAAAGAATAATATATCTCTTGAATTAATTTTAGGAGATAAATACCTAGTCTAGAAAGACTAATCATCATTGAGGAAAAGGAGAAATTACTATGGGAAATACTTTTATGGACGCTCTTAAGCGAGATACCAATTTTGGATATACTGAGAACGGAGCGGTTTGTCATCGCTCGACTCTTAACGGGCTGATGGATCTCTTTGCTCTTGGTGGAGCGTATCGCAATCGTACTGATGAAGACTGTATCACCTTGTTTGATGCGGCATTTAACGAAGATGAGGTTCATGCACTCCGTTGTCTCTTTTACTTGAGAGACGTTAGAGGCGGCCAGGGAGAAAGACGCTTTTTCCGTGTCGTAACTAAGTGGTTGGCAACTAAACATACTGATGCTATGCGTAGAAATATGGAGTTTATTCCTGTTATGGGCCGCTGGGATGATTTCTACGTCTTTATCGGTACTCCTCTGGAGAAGGATGCTTTTGATATTATGTATCATCAACTGGCTTTGGATGTTTCTTGCAAGACTCCTTCTCTGCTTGCCAAGTGGCTAAAGTCTGAGAATACCAGCTCTAAGGAATCCCGCCATCTAGCGGTGATTACTCGTAACCACTTTAGCATGACTGCAAAGCAGTACCGCAAGACCCTTTCCACTCTGCGTGAACGTATTAGAGTGCTTGAGCGCCTTATGTCTCAGGGGCGTTTTGATGAGATTGAGTTTGATAAGATTCCTTCTCGTGCTGGCGTAATCTATCGCAATGCGTTCGCTCGCCGCGATATGATTAAGGCTAAGTATGAGGCTTTCGCTAAGGATACTGAGACTAAGGTTAATGCCAGTGCTCTATATCCTCACGACATTGCACATCGTGCCTTTGAAGCCAATCGTAAGGGATTGGGCGATCCTGATCGTCTGATGCTTCAGAAGTATTGGGAGAACCTTCCTAACTACTACGGTGATAATATCGAGAATGGCATTGCTGTTGTCGATGTTTCTGGCTCTATGACCGGTGTTCCTATGGAGGCTGCGGTCTCTATGGGTGCGTACATCGCAGACAAGGCTCATGGTCCCTTTGCCAACCATTTCATTACCTTCTCTAGCAATCCTGCGCTAGTGAAGTTCGAAGGCGTTGACATCACCGATAAACTGTGTCGTTGTGTCAGTGCTGATTGGGGTATGAACACTAATGTCGAAGCTGTCTTCGATATGCTGCTCAATACTGCAATGAAGCAAAGTGTAAAGCCTGAGGATATGCCTACTCGCGTCTATATCTTCTCTGATATGGAATTTGACCAGTGTGTTACCAGTAATTCTTCTAGCCGGGGTGGCTGGGGGTATGGTATGCACAGCGATGCTATCCAGACTCTCTTTGAGAGTATGAAGGCTAAGTGGGCACGCTACGGTTACAAGATGCCTAGCTGCATCTTCTGGAACCTGAACGCCCGCAATAACAACATTCCCGCAATCGGTGACGGCTTTAGCTATGTAAGTGGCTTTAGCCCTGTCATGATTCAGCAGATTCTCAGCGGCAAGGACGGACTCGATCTGGTCCTTGAAAAGCTGGACAGCGAGCGTTACGCGCAGATTCACTAAACCCTTTCAAACGGGGAAATGGCAAGAAAATTGCCATTTCCCCGTTAATTGCATTTATAGACTTATTTATAATAATATTGTATAATATTATTATAAAAATAAAGGAAAGGAATATAATATGTTTACAAAACATGAATTTGTAGAATATGCAAATACAATTCGAGATTATTCTAACGCAATGACAGAAGCGGGAGAACTGCTTCATATCGAATTTCTTGAATCTCGATTTGCTGACCCTCTCGATAAAATGGCTGAGATGCTCTTTATTGGAGTTAATCGCAACCTAAACAATGAAGTCTATGATGCTCTAATGGAAGAGTTCTGGCATATTGTTTTATTTGACGATATTGATAACTCTGATTGGGAAGAGCTTTATGATAAAATTAAATCCTATAAATAATTAAGGAGAAACATTATGGCAGAACTTCAAAAAGATCTAGTTTTATCCCCCTAATGAATATAGTTACGTCCTTGATGAAACAAAAGGTAATGT
>ERZ1673736.3550-NODE-3550-length-14426-cov-5.296430_pt1 | contig 14426 bp, 12 predicted proteins | sample MGYA00580212_ERZ1673736 | MGnify/ENA primary metagenome ERZ1673736 (study PRJEB41218, sample SAMN15661752) | gut metagenome | host: Homo sapiens | place: Canada: London | collected 2015-08-20/2019-03-30 | study: EMG produced TPA metagenomics assembly of...
TTGCGAAAAATGCAAAGTAATTAAAAGAAAAGGAAGCGTTCGCATTATCTGCGAGAATCCAAAGCATAAACAGCGTCAGGGATAAACATTGAACACTTAATGAGCGCGAGGCGGTAGCCGAAGTGCGAATTTAGTGAACCGAACATCCTTATATTATGATTATATTACAGTAGTTTATGCAACACAAATTAGGCGGCTGATAGTTGACACGCCAGGAGGCGTGTAGACTATTTTAAATATACAAGGAAGCACCTTTAGCCGGTGAAAATCCTCGTATATTGCTTGAATGCCGGCCCGTCATTACCGGATATTCTGGTGGCGGTATATTGATAATTGATGCCGTGCCATAGAAGATGCGGTGGCCGGAAAGGGTGTGAATACCGAACACGCCTGGGTGAAGCGGGAGCGGAACCCCTATGAAAGACAATGAATGAAAGAAAATGGAGGAAAATCACATGGCTCGTATTGCAGGTGTAGACTTACCAAGAGACAAACGTGTTGAAATCGGATTGACTTATATCTACGGAATTGGCAGAACAAGTGCAAACCGTATTTTGGCAGAAGCAGGAGTAAATCCTGATATCCGCTGCAGAGATTTAACAGATGAAGATGTTAAGAAGATCAGCGCGGTAATTGATGAAACACAGGTTGTTGAAGGTGATCTCCGTAGAGAGATTGCGCTCAACATCAAGAGGTTGCAGGAGATTGGATGCTATAGAGGTATCCGTCACAGAAAAGGACTTCCGGTTCGTGGTCAGAAAACAAAGACTAATGCAAGAACAAGAAAAGGTCCGAAGAGAACAGTAGCAAATAAAAAGAAATAAATTAAAGAGGAAAGCGTAGGTTAGTTTTATTATGGCAAAGAAAGTTACAAAGAAAGTGACAAAAAAACGTGTCAAGAAAAACGTTGAACACGGACAGGCACACATCCAGTCATCTTTTAACAACACAATTGTTACGTTGACAGATGCACAGGGAAATGCTCTTTCATGGGCAAGTGCAGGCGGTCTGGGATTTAGAGGTTCAAGGAAATCTACCCCTTATGCAGCACAGATGGCAGCTGAGACAGCAGCTAAGGCGGCATTGGTACATGGACTGAAATCCGTAGATGTTATGGTTAAGGGACCAGGTTCAGGAAGAGAAGCGGCAATTCGTGCTCTTCAGGCATGCGGAATTGATGTGACAAGCATTAAGGATGTTACACCGGTGCCACACAACGGATGCCGTCCGCCGAAACGCAGAAGAGTGTAGTCGTAGAGCGTTTCATGAAAGCAAGCTGATAATTATCCAATAATTTTAGGAGGAAATAAAGAACATGGCAGTAAATAGAGTTCCGGTTCTTAAAAGATGTCGTTCACTTGGAATGGACCCAGTCTATTTAGGAATTGATAAAAAATCTAACAGACAGTTAAAAAGAGCCAATAGAAAAATGAGCGAGTATGGTCTTCAGCTGCGTGAAAAGCAGAAAGCTAAATTTATCTATGGCGTATTAGAGAAGCCTTTCAGAAATTATTATAAAAAAGCAAAACAGATGAACGGTATGACAGGTACGAATCTGATGGTTATTTTGGAGTCAAGATTGGACAATGTCGTATTCCGTATGGGACTTGCAAGAACACGCCGTGAGGCAAGACAGATTGTTGACCATAAACATGTACTTGTAAATGGTAAACAGGTAAATATCCCATCTTATCTTGTAAAAGCTGGTGATGTAATTGAAATCAAAGAGAAGTGCAAAGACTCCCAGAGATACAAAGACATTCTGGAAGTAACAGGCGGACGTATGGTTCCGGCATGGATTGAAGTAGATGCAGAGAACTTAAAAGGTACTGTAAAAGAGCTTCCGTCCCGTGACGAAATTGATGTTCCTGTTGATGAAATGTTGATTGTCGAATTATATTCTAAATAAATAAGATTTAGATAATTAACCCTCGATAAACCGAATAACCCAGAAGGAGGGACTGTATAGTGTTTGATTTTAATAAACCAAATATAGAAATAACTGAAATTTCAGAAGACAAGAGACATGGGAGATTTGTTGTAGAACCTTTGGAAAGAGGCTACGGAACAACACTTGGAAATTCTCTGAGAAGAATCATGCTTTCTTCACTTCCGGGAGCTGCGATCAGCCAGGTGAAGATTGATGGAGTACTGCATGAGTTCAGTTCTATTCCGGGTGTCAAAGAAGATGTTACAGAGATCATCATGAACCTGAAATCACTGGCTATCAAGAACACGTCTGATACAGATGAACCGAAGACGGCTTATATTGAGTTTGAAGGCGAAGGTGTTGTGACTGGGGCAGATATTCAGGTGGATTCGGATATTGAGATTATGAATCCGGAGACTGTTATCGCTACGTTGAATGGCGGCGCTGACAGTAAGTTATATATGGAGCTTACAATTACGAAGGGCAGAGGTTATGTAAGTGCCGATAAGAACAAGAACGAAGAATTGCCGATAGCAGTGATTCCGATTGATTCTATTTATACTCCGGTAGAGCGCGTGAACCTTACAGTAGAGAATACACGTGTTGGACAGATCACAGACTTTGATAAACTGACGCTGGATGTGTGGACAAACGCAACATTAGCGCCGGATGAAGCTGTCAGTCTGGCAGCGAAAGTACTTAGCGAGCATCTGAAATTATTCATTGATTTATCAGAAGTTGCACAGGCAGCCGAGGTAATGATTGAAAAAGAAGATGACGAGAAAGAAAAAGTGCTTGAGATGAGTATTGACGAGCTGGAATTGTCTGTTCGCTCTTATAACTGCCTGAAGAGAGCGGGAATCAATACGGTTGAAGAATTGACTAACAGAACTCCGGAAGATATGATGAAAGTTCGTAATCTTGGCCGTAAATCTCTGGAAGAGGTTTTGGCGAAATTAAAAGAGCTTGGCTTAGAACTAAGCCAGGGAGAGGAGTAGAGCGGACGAAGTCCGCGATGCCGATTGAACTGCTAATGTTCAAGCGGCTTCCACTAATCGTAGCGAAAACGAGCCGTCAGTAAGTCCGAAGATGCATGACGGCAGCATTTGGCTAGTAAGCCCGAAGATGCGTAACCAGATGTTAGAATATGGAGGATATGAAAATGGCAAAGTATAGAAAGCTTGGCAGAACAGCAAGCCAGAGAAAAGCATTGTTAAGAAACCAGGTAACAGCTCTGATTAACAATGGAAAAATCAGAACAACTGAGGCAAAAGCAAAGGAAATCCGCAAGATTGCAGAAGGTCTGATTGCCTTGGCTGTAAAAGAGAAAGATAACTATGAAGAGGTTACTGTTAAAGCAAAGGTTGCCCGGAAAGACAAAGACGGCAAGAGAGTGAAAGAAGTTGTAGATGGTAAGAAAGTTACCGTATATGACGAAGTTGACAAGACAATTAAGAAAGATAAGCCGTCCAGACTTCATGCAAGAAGACAGATGCTGAAAGTTCTTTATCCGGTAAAGGATGTTCCGACAGAAGCAGCAGGAAGAAAGAAAAATACAAAAGAAGTTGATCTTGTTGCGAAACTGTTTGATGAAATTGCTCCAAAGTATGCAGACCGCAGCGGTGGTTATACAAGAATTGTAAAGATTGGCCAGCGTAAAGGTGATGCAGCTATGGAAGTTCTGATTGAGCTTGTATAAAAGAGATTAAGTGTGACGCACTCTGAGAAATCAGGGTGCGTTTTTTTTAAGCGGTTCTTGCTTTTATATGGAAACAGTGCTATTATTGTACTAGTTAAGCAATACAATAATATAGCGTTACAAATGAATGAAGGGAAGGGGAAGATGGGTGAATTAATTAAGATTGAAGATGTGTATAAGATATACAATCCGGGAGAGAATGAGGTTCATGCTTTGGATGGAATCAGTCTGACGATTGAAGAAGGAGAATTTGTGGCGATTATCGGCCATTCCGGTTCGGGAAAGTCTACTTTTATGAATATGCTGGGGTGTTTGGATGTTCCTACTTCCGGGAAATATTATCTTCAGGGAAAAGATGTTTCTGCTTTGAATGACAACCAGCTTTCTGATATTCGCAACAGGCAGATTGGTTTCATTTTTCAGGGGTTTAATTTGATTTCTAATATAGATGCATTAGGCAATGTGGAGCTTCCTCTTATTTACCGGGGAGTGGATAGGAAGACCCGTCGGGAGATGGCGCGGGAAGCCCTGGAGATGGTAGGGCTTGGCGAGCGTATGCATCATAAACCGGCTGAGATGTCCGGCGGTCAGCAGCAACGGACGGCGGTGGCGAGAGCGATTGCGGCAAAACCATCGATTATACTTGCTGATGAGCCGACCGGTAATCTGGATTCTAATTCCACAAAAGAGATTATGGGGATTTTGTTGAAACTGCATTTGTCGGGAAGGACGGTAATCGTGATTACTCATGACCCGGAGATAGCGGAACAGGCAAAAAGAGTCATCCGTATCAGTGACGGGAAGATAGAGGCGGATTACCGGAATAAAGAATAGTTATCTGAGGAGGGAGAAAATGTTTAAAAAGAGTAAAGAATCCGTGGAGGATAAGAAGAATAAGAAGGAAGAACGAATAACAGAGAGGAAGCCAAAAAAGAAATTGCCGGGGTGGGTTATTCTTCCAATCCTGGCGGTGATTTGTCTGCTCTTCTTCGGTGTTTCTCAATTGGCCGGCGCTTCCGAAGAAGAACAGCTTCATGTGACACAAGCACAGCGAGAAGACATCCGTCAGGTTTATCATACGTCTGGAATTGTGGAGAGTGAAAAAACAAAAGTCTTTTATTCGCCGGTAAATGCACCGGTGGAGAACAATTATGTAAAAGTAGGAAGTACGGTGAAGGCAGGAGACATACTGGTGACATTTGATACAACGAATCTGGAAAGGGATAATGAACAGTCCCAGCTCAATATTCAGTCAGCGCGATACTCGAATCAGGATACAATTGCCCAGAGTGAACGAGCGGCCGCCAGTGCAGCGCAGGCAGAACAACAAGCAGCAGCATCTGTTCAGAGCCTGGAGAATCAGATTGCTGCCAAAGAGGCGGAATTGAATGAATTGTATGCACAGGCAGAAGCCGAAGCGGCACAGGCAGAGCAGAATCAGACGGAAATCACCAATCTGCAGTCTCAGATCGCCCAACTTGATGAGGCGCTGAACGAGAATGAGAAAAACCAGATAGATGTACAGACCAAGATAGAAACGGCTGTTTCGGAGGAAGAGAAGAATACTTGTCGGAATTTACTGGGAGAACTGGAAAAGGAGCATCTTGACTTGTCGAATGCAAAAGCAGGAAAGGAAAATGAACTTTCCGGGAAGTTAAATACTTCTGCTTCTGAGACGGCACAACTGATTCAGGCCGGTGAGCAGGAACTGGAAGCTTTGAAATCCAGCCTTACATCGGCGGAGGGCAGTGTCCAGACGGGAGTAAGTACCGGGCTTACTGATGCGCAGCGGAAAAATATGCAGGTTTCTGAGAATCTTGCGGAACTTGCGGGACTTAGCACAGAGGAGCTGCTGGCAAAAGGAAAAGAAGGAGTCAGGGCAGAATTTGACGGAGTTATTGCTGATACGAAGCTGGATGCGTCGGGCATGGCCGTTCAGGGAGGTGAGCTATTTACTCTGGCGAGCACGAAGGAAGTGTGTGTAAAGCTGGAAGTATCCGCCAATGATTTTGATAATCTTGTGATTGGAAACAGCGCAGATATTAAAATCGGGCAGTATTCTTATCAGGGGACGTTAAAGTCGGTGAATAAAATTGCGGTTCTTAATCAAAAAGGAAATCCTGTTATTGGTGCAGAGATCCATGTTGATAATCCGGATGAAAATATCTGTATTGGAGTCAGCGCTAAAGTAGAACTGGCGGTTGCGGATAAGGAGATGGTTCTTTGCATACCATCTGAAGTGGTGAATACTTCGGCGGATGGAGATTTTGTATATGTGCTTCGGGATGGGACTGTAGAAAAGCAGGAAATTGAATTAGGAATTGCGTCAGATAGCAAGGTTGAAGTTGTAAAAGGACTTCAGGAGGGTGATAAAGTTGTGTCAGATACTTCCGATAACATCAGAGAGGGAATGAAAGCGTCTGCCATTATAGAAGAAGCGGTATCTGAGGAGTAGAAGAATGGGACAATTTGGTGAATACATAAAAATGGCTCTTTATAATATCAAAGAGAATAAAGGAAGATCTTTTCTTACCATGCTTGGAATCATCATCGGAATTGCTTCGGTTATTACGATTGTATCAATTGGAAATGGATTGAAAGCGGACGTGATGGCAACTGGTGAAGTAAAAAGCGTTACGGTGATGGTGGATTTGGAAGAAACGACAAATACGGAGTTGATTACGTGGCAGGATATACAGGTATTAAAAGAAAGCTTAGAAGACCGCGTGACAGGCATTGTATCTATTTCACAGGTGATTGGTAAGGTGGAGACAAGAAAAGGAAGTTTTGATGCTTACGTAACGCTTACAACGCCGGATGAAGAAAATGATCCTTTACAGAAGCCGGTGATAAGGGGTACTTATTTTACAGAGGATGATGTGCAAAACGGTGTTCCAGACTGTGTCCTGGATAAGGCGAGCGCTCTTTACCTTTTTGGAACGACGGATATTATAGGCATGGATCTTGACCTGGAAATTGAAAACAGTATTCAGACCCTGCGTGTGAAAGGCATCCGCGATGGTGATGCAGAGGAAATGGCGGCAAATGAAGAAGCGATGGAGATGTTTGGAATGCAGATGCCGGTATTCTTAGAGCTTCCCTATACAGTGTCAGAAAACTGGGGGGAGCAGCCGGGGAATTTTTCCGCTATTACGCTTTATCTGGCGGAAGGACAGGACGAAAACGCGGCGGCAAAAGCGGCAGTCCGGATATTAAACTCCCGGCATTTAAATGATGGAGAAAATCTATTTACAAAGCAGCAGTCAACGGATATGCTGAATATGATGGGGACCATTCTGGATGGAGTAACAGCGTTTATTGCCTTCGTGGCAGGAATTTCCCTGCTGGTAGGAGGAATAGGCGTCATGAATATTATGCTGGTATCCGTCACGGAACGTACCAGAGAAATTGGGATTCGTAAAGCTCTGGGAGCAAAAACCTCATCCATTATTGCACAGTTCTTGTGTGAATCAGCCATTATATCCGGGATAGGAGGGGTGATAGGTATTTTGGCAGGAGCGGGCATTTCCGGGCTGGTGACCGCTCTGGAGATAGGAGGTTTGTCAGCAAAGCTGTCTCCGGCCGCAATTATCCTGACTACATGTTTTTCATGTGGAATCGGAATTGTTTTTGGCATATATCCTGCCAGAAAAGCGGCTAAAATGAGTCCGATAGAAGCGTTAAGGCAATTATAGACAAGGAGGAAAAGAGTATGTTTAAACCCAAAATGTTACTGAAAGTTGTGTCTGTTATTTTAATTATTGCAGGTGTTTTAGGATTAATATCCACGGTTATCAGCTATGTGATGATTCCGCAGATGGGAGAAATCCCGGGAGTGGATATGAGTATCCTGGAAGAGGCGTTCACACCGCTGAATCTGATTCTGTCGGTTATCAGCAGTATCAGCTGCGTTTGTGCAGGTATTTTTGGAATCAGCGGCAAGTCTGCAAAATGGGCATCTGTATTTGCAGGAATTTGGACGGTAATATTGATCATATCTACGGTACAGGGAATCGTAAATGGGACATTTACATTTCTTGTTGTGTTAGATTATCTGCTCCCGGCATTATATTGGTGGGGACTTTACCAGTCAAAATAAATGTTAAAATAATGACTATGCTGTTAAATAATCTACTTATAGAAAATCTGATTACATCCGGTTAATTTAGTGATATAATGAATAAACCTGATACAGAAGCAGAATTTTTCAAAAAGAGAGGTAAAAAAGATGAGTAGATTAGAAATTGCTTCTCCGAACAGGGCTAAGATTGTAATGGAGGGACTTTACAAAGACCTTGAGCGGAGAATCGAGTCGAGTCCACCGGGCTTATGCCCGGTGGATATGGCGCGTGCATTTTTGGAGCTGTGTCACGCGCAGACCTGCGGCAAATGCGTCCCGTGCCGAATCGGGCTGGGACAGCTGAACCATTTTATCAAGGATGTGCTGGATGGAAAGGCGACAATGGAGACGCTGGATATTATGGAAGAGACAGCACTTTCTATTATGGAATCTGCCGATTGTGCCATTGGGTATGAGGCTGCCCATATGGTGTATAAGGGGTTGGTTGGATATCGGGATGATTATATCGAGCACATCAAGAACGGACGTTGTACTTGTACATATAATCAGCCGGTGCCATGTGTGGCATTATGCCCGGCTCATGTGGATATTCCGGGATATGTTGCCCTGGTTGGGGAGGGCAGATATGCCGATGCAATCCGTCTGATAAGGAAGGACAATCCCTTCCCTACAACCTGTGGATTTATTTGTGAGCATCCCTGTGAGGCGAGATGCCGCAGGAATATGGTGGATGATTCTGTCAATATCCGTGGTTTGAAGCGTGTGGCGGCTGATTTTGCGGGTGAGGTGGAACCTCCGGCATGTGCGCCGAGCACAGGCAAAAAGGTTGCTGTCCTGGGAGGCGGTCCCGGAGGACTTAGTGCGGCTTATTATCTGCAGCTTATGGGACATCAAACAACCGTGTTTGAGATGCTTCCGAAGCTTGGAGGAATGCTTCGGTACGGCATCCCGAATTACCGTCTTCCCAAAGAACGTCTGGATGAGGACATTAACAGTATTCTGAAAACGGGCGTGGAGGTGAAGTACGGTCTTAAGATTGGGCAGGACATCAGCATTCAGAAGCTGCGGGAGCAGTATGATGCTGTGCTGATTACCATTGGGGCGAGCACAGATAAGAAGCTTGGCCTGGAAGGCGAGGATGCAGATGGCGTATTGTCGGCAGTGCAGTTCCTGCGGAATGTCGGGAAAAATGAGATTATGGATCTTACCGGTAAGGAAGTTGCGGTTATTGGCGGTGGTAATGTGTCTATGGATGCTGTTCGTACAGCAAAACGTCTTGGGGCGAAGAAGGTAAGCATCGTATACAGAAGGCGAGTGGCAGATATGACCGCACTTGCGGGAGAAATCGAGGGAGCTGTGGCGGAAGGCATTGAGCTGCAGACCTTGAAGGCACCATCGGCTCTGGATATTGATGAAAACAACCATATCAAAGGAATCTATGTGACTCCACAGATGGTAAGTGCGATTAAAGATGGACGTGCAAGCATCAAGCCTACCGAAGAAGAGGATGTGTATATTCCGTGTGATATTCTGGTGGTGGCAATCGGGCAGAATATTGAGACACGCCATTTTGAAGAGGCGGGTATTCCGGTATCCCGCGGTAAAATTCTGACAAAAAGCAGTGGTACATTTGAAAACATGCCGGGAGTATTTGCAGGCGGAGACTGCGCAAGCGGTCCGGCATCTGTAATTAAGGCAATTGCAGCGGCTAAGGTAGTAGCTGCCAATATAGATGAATATTTGGGATATCACCATGAGATTTCCTGCGACGTGGAAATTCCGAAAGCTAATTTGGATGACAGGACTCCTTGCGGACGTGTGAATCTGACAGAAAGAGAAGCCTGTGAGAGGATATGCGACTTTGAAGGGGTAGAAAATTGTATGACAGAGAAAGAGGCAAAGCAGGAGGCATCCAGATGCCTGCGCTGCGATCACTTTGGATACGGAATATTTAAAGGAGGCAGAGAAAAATTATGGTAAATATTACGATTGATGGAAAACAGATTTCGGTAAGCGAAAATACCACGATTATGGAAGCCGCCAAAGCAAATGGAATTCCGATTCCCAAGCTTTGCTATCTGAAAGGGATTAATGAAATCGCGGCCTGTCGTGTGTGCGTGGTGGAGCTGGAAGGAAAAGAGAAGTTGATTACTTCTTGTAATAATGTGGCGGAAGAAGGAATGGTAATTTATACCAACAGCCCGAAAGTGCGTAAGCACAGAAGGACAACGGTGGAATTGATCTTATCCCAGCATGACTGCCAGTGTGTGACCTGTCCGAGAAGCGGGAACTGCAGCCTGCAGAAGATTTCCAATGACCTGAATATTTTGGAGATTCCGTTTAAACAGGAGCTGGAGCGTCAGAATTGGAACCGCAAGTTTCCGTTGATTCGTGATTCTGTAAAGTGTATCAAATGTATGCGCTGTGTTCAGGTGTGTGATAAGGTTCAAAGCCTTGGTGTCTGGGACGTAGAAGGTACAGGCTCCCGGACTACGGTTAATGTCTCCGGACACCGCACGATTGAATCGGCGGATTGTTCTCTCTGCGGCCAGTGCATTACCCACTGTCCGGTAGGAGCGCTTACGGCGCGGGATGATACAGAGAAGGTCTGGGACGCGATCGCAGATAAAAATAAAGTAGTGGTGGCGCAGGTGGCGCCTGCCGTTCGTGCAGCCTGGGGAGAGGAGCTTGGGATTGAACCGAAGGACGCAACAGTAGGCAAGATCCTGGATTCCCTGAAACGGATGGGTGTGGATTATGTGTTTGATACTACATTTTCTGCGGATTTGACAATTATGGAAGAAGGCCATGAATTTGTGCAGCGGTTTACCGGCGGCGAGCTGAAGGAGCGCCCCATGTTCACCTCCTGCTGTCCGGGATGGATTCGTTTCATTAAGACACAGTTTCCACATTTGGTGAGATATCTTTCTTCTGCAAAATCACCGCAGCAGATGTTCGGCGCGGCGATGAAGACTTATTTTGCAGAAAAGATAGGCGTGGCGCCGGAAAATATTTATACTGTATCGGTGATGCCGTGTGTGGCGAAAAAAGGCGAGCGCGAGATGGAACTGTTCTATGGCGAGTATGCAGGGCATGATATTGATGCAGTAATTACCACGCGAGAGCTGGCAAAGATGATTCGCTCTGCTCATATCAGCCCGGATACTTTGAAGGATATTGAAAGTGACCGCCCGATGCAAGAGGGTACCGGAGCCGGAGTTATTTTCGGGGCAACCGGCGGTGTAATGGAGGCCGCTCTGCGTTCTGCATATTATATTATTAAGGGACAGAATCCTCCGGTAGACGCATTTACGGCTGTCAGAAGCCGGGGATTCAACGAGAATGATGGTGTGCAGGAGGCAAACTTCCAGATTAATGACATTACCATAAGGACAGCGGTTGTCAGTGGGCTTAGCAATGCGAGAGCGCTTCTGCAGAAAATCGAGCGTGGAGAAGTGCATTATGACTTTGTAGAGGTTATGGCATGTCCGGGCGGATGTGTCGGCGGCGGCGGACAGCCAATCCATGACGGCGAAGAGCGAGCATTCGAGCGTGGTAAGAATCTGTACTATTTGGACGATAACGCAAAGCTTCGTTTCTCCCATGAAAACCCGGATGTTCTGACGATGTACGAGGAGTACTTTGAGAGACCGATGTCTCATAAGGCACATATGCTGTTACATACAGAGCATGATGCGGAAGTTGTCAATTACGGAAAAGGGATGTGTTAAAAAATTCACATTATCGTTAAAAAAATGTCAAAAACATATTGACAAATAATTAACAAGCGGTTATACTAGGAGCCAAGATAAAGAAAACAACACATTTCTAGTGGAGGAAAACATTATGGCAAAGAAGAAAGAAGTAGTACCAGAGATTGTTGACAGCGTTGAGACTCTCGAAGCGAAGATGAAAGCGATGCGCGAGGCGCAGAAGATTTTCGCAACATATTCACAGGAGCAGGTGGATAAGATTTTCTTTGAAGCAGCCATGGCAGCCAATAAGATGCGAATTCCGTTGGCAAAGCAGGCAGTAGAAGAAACCGGCCGCGGCGTAGTGGAAGATAAGGTTATCAAGAATCACTATGCAGCAGAATATATTTACAATGCTTACAAAAATACGAAGACCTGTGGAGTTATTGAGGAAGATGCTGCATACGGAATTAAGAAGATTGCAGAGCCGATTGGTCTCGTGGCAGCAGTTATTCCGACGACAAATCCGACATCAACAGCAATCTTTAAGACATTGATTTGTCTGAAGACGAGAAATGCGATTATTATCAGTCCGCATCCGGCAGCAAAGGCATGTACAATTGCAGCAGCAAAGGTTGTTCTTGATGCGGCAGTTAAGGCAGGGGCACCGGAAGGAATCATTGGATGGATTGATACGCCTTCACTGGAACTTACCAATACAGTTATGAAGGATGCAGATATTATTCTTGCAACAGGCGGTCCCGGAATGGTTAAAGCTGCTTACTCTTCAGGAAAACCGGCACTTGGCGTTGGCGCTGGTAACACACCGGTTATTATTGATGATACGGCAGATGTAAAGATGGCAGTAAACTCTATCATCCATTCTAAGACATTTGATAACGGTATGATTTGTGCTTCCGAGCAGTCTGTAACTGTATTGGACAGCATTTATGATGAAGTAAAGAAAGAGTTTGCATATCGTGGCTGCTATTTCCTGAAAAAAGGTGAAGAACTTGATAAAGTCCGCAAGACTATTATTATCAATGGCGCTTTGAATAATAAGATTCCTGGAAAATCTGCATATGAGATTGCGAAGCTTGCAGGTGTAGAGGTTCCGGAGAATACAAAGATTCTGATTGGCGAGGTTGAGTCTGTAGATATTTCTGAAGAATTTGCTCATGAGAAGTTATCTCCGGTACTGGGAATGTACAGAGCGAAGACTTTTGATGAGGCGCTTGCTAAGGCAGAACAGCTTGTAGCTGACGGCGGATACGGTCATACTGCATCTCTGTATATCCATCCGGCAGAGAAGGAAAAGATTGCAAAACATGCAGCGGCAATGAAGACATGCCGTATTCTGATTAACACACCTTCTTCTCATGGTGGTATCGGTGACTTATATAACTTCAAGCTGGCTCCGTCTCTTACGCTTGGATGTGGTTCCTGGGGTGGAAACTCTGTATCTGAGAACGTGGGCGTAAAACACTTGATTAACATTAAGACTGTTGCAGAGAGGAGAGAAAACATGCTGTGGTTTAGAACACCTGAGAAGGTTTACTTTAAGAAAGGCTGTATGCCGGTAGCGCTTGATGAACTGGGAACAGTTATGCATAAGAAGAAAGCGTTTATCGTAACAGATACTTTCCTGTATAAGAATGGATATGTTGCTCCGATTGAAGAAAAATTGGATGAAATGGGAATTCAGCATACATGCTTCTATGAAGTTGCTCCGGACCCGACATTGCAGTGTGCAGAAAAAGGTGTGGATCAGATGAGAGCTTTTGAGCCTGACACGATTATCGCTCTTGGCGGCGGTTCGGCTATGGATGCTGCAAAGATTATGTGGGTAATGTACGAGCATCCGGAAGCAAACTTTGAAGATATGGCTATGGATTTCATGGATATCCGTAAGAGAGTATTTACCTTCCCTAAGATGGGCGAGAAAGCTTACTTCGTAGCAATTCCAACATCCTCCGGTACAGGTTCTGAGGTGACGCCGTTTGCAATCATCACTGATGCTGAGACTGGTGTAAAATGGCCGATTGCTGATTATGAATTGCTGCCGAATATGGCAATTGTAGACGTAGACAATATGATGACACAGCCAAAAGGACTGACAAGCGCTTCTGGTATTGATGTTATGACACATGCGATTGAGGCTTATGTATCTATCATGGCAACAGATTATACAGATGGTCTTGCTATGAAAGCTGTGAAGATGGTATTCGATTATCTGCCATCTGCATATGAAAACGGGGCAAATGATCCAGTTGCAAGAGAGAAGATGGCAAATGCATCCTGTATGGCAGGTATGGCTTTTGCAAATGCATTCCTTGGACTGAACCATTCTATGGCTCATAAACTGGGAGCATTCCATCACTTGCCGCATGGTGTTGCAAATGCAGTGCTTTTGACAGAGGTTATGAGATACAATGCAGCAGAAGTTCCGACTAAGATGGGAACCTTCTCACAGTATCAGTACCCACATGCACTTGCAAGATACGCAGAATTAGGACGTTTCGCAGGATGCCAGGGTGCAACCGATGAAGAAGTATTTGAAAACTTCCTTGCAAAATTGGAAGATCTGAAAGAAAAGATTGGCATTAAAAAATCCATCAAGGAATATGGTATTGACGAGCAGTATTTCCTGGATACATTGGATGATATGGTAGAGCAGGCATTCAATGACCAGTGTACCGGAGCAAATCCAAGATATCCGTTGATGAAAGAAATGAAAGACATTTATCTCAAATGCTATTATGGCAAATAGTTTTTCTCATAAGTTTTTCTCACAAAGAAGGGCGCCGCGAGTTTTATGCGGCGCCCTTTGTTGTCTTGAAAAATCCTTGTATAAAAAGATTCAATATTTCTGCTGTTTCAGACAGAACTGCAGGAAATCTTCGGTGGCAGGAGTCGTATGGACTGCCTGTGGAAAAATACAGAAAAAATCAATGGAATCATGCATTTCGGTTACATGGATTTCTGCAAGTTCTCCGCTGTTTAAGTATTCTTTAACAGCACACC